>Ga0335081_10000465_pt1 | contig 71052 bp, 66 predicted proteins | sample Lox_Sample_35_FD_206713 | JGI IMG/M metagenome (GOLD analysis project Ga0335081, IMG submission 206713) | Soil microbial communities from Loxahatchee National Wildlife Refuge, Florida, United States - Lox_Sample_3.5 | ecosystem: Environmental > Terrestrial > Soil > Wetlands | place: USA...
CCGCGCTCGCGGCGACCACCGCGTGCTGCTGCGCGTAGGCCTCGTGGTTGCGCTCGATGTAAGCGAGATCGTAGAGATAGTTCACCATCAGGCCGTAGGATTGGGCCAGCGCGCGGGGCGAGGTGTCGCCCGGCCAGTTCAAGCGCTCGAGCCGGGCGCCGTTGCCGAGATGGAAGCGCGCCACCGCGTCGAGCGGCAGGCCGCGGCGGTTGCGGCCGCGCACATAATACCAGGCGGCGGCGCGCATCAGCGGCTCGCGGATTTTCTCGGCCTCTTCCGGATCGCGCTGCCAGTCGGGTGCGTCGAGCAAGGTCAGCGCCGCGCGGTCGTGCTCGTCGAGCGCGACGGACGCGGCATTGCCGCATTCGCGCTTGAGCCATTCGGCAAAATTCGGCGCCGGCGACAAGGTGACGAAGCTCGAGACGCGGCCGAGCTCGCGGGAGAGCTCCTCGACCACCTGCTTGATGAGGAAATGGCCGAAGCTCACGCCGGCGAGGCCGCGCTGGCAGTTGGTGATCGAATAGAACACCGCCGTGGTGGCGCGCTCGGGGTCGACCTCTTCGCGCTTGTCGGCCAGGATCGGCGCGATCGCCGGCGGGATGTCGCGGGTCAGCGCCACTTCGACGAAGATCAGCGGCTCGTCGACCAGCGCCGGATGGAAGAAGGCGTAGCAGCGCCGGTCCGGCGGATCAATGCGGCGGCGCAGGTCGTTCCAGTCGTGGATCTGGTGCACCGCCTCGTAGCGGATGATCTTTTCCAGGATGATCGCCGGCGACGACCAGTCGATCCGGCGCAGCACCAGGAAGCCGCGGTTGAACCACGACGAGAACAGATGGACGAAATCATTGTCGATGACCGCGAGGTCGTCGCGGTGATCCATGGCGTCCATCAGCTCTTCGCGCATGCGAACCAGCGCCGCGGTGCCGCCGGGGGCAAGGTTGAGGCGGCGAAACAGTTCGAGCCGGCGCGGCTCGCTGGCGTGGTGCAGCTCGACGGCGGTCGTGTCGGACGGCGCCTGCCGCCACGCCGCGATGGCGGCTTCGATGCGGCCGCGGTCGGGGCCGAAGGTGGTGGCGAGCGTCTCGAAGAAGGCGATGCGCGGCCCGATCGTGAGGTCCTCGTAGCGGGCGAGGATGTCGCGGGCGAGCGCGACGCCGGAGGCCTCGCCGCGGCCGGAGAGCAGCGCCTCGCACAGCTCGACCAGGCCGGCTGAGCGTTCCCGCGCCGGCTCACGGCGCTGGATCAGGGCACGGCCGCGGTCGGCGATGCTCTGCAACATTTCGCTGAAGAAGGTCGTATTCACCGATTCGGTCCATCCGCCGGCAGTCAATTAGCTAATGATCCGCGCCGCTCATGACAAGTTGTCGACACCCACGATCTACAGGCATGCGCGATCGGGTCCGCAAGCCGGCTCGATCGGGGACGGCCCCGCCTGGACAAAACCGCGCCGCTGGGTCACTTAAAATGCCGCGTGGCCGCCCGCTGCCGCGCCGCTGTCGGGAGCTTTGTTCATGCCGGGTCCTTTGGCTGGGTTGCGCGTTCTCGAGCTTGCCCGGATTCTGGCGGGGCCGTGGGCCGGCCAGATCCTGGCCGATCTCGGCGCCGACGTGATCAAGGTCGAACGCAGCGGAGCCGGCGACGATACCCGCGCCTGGGGCCCGCCCTTCGTCGAGGGCGCCGACGGCAGCCATCTCAGCGCCGCCTATTTTCATTGCACCAATCGCGGCAAGCGCTCGATCGAGGCTGACTTCACCTCGGCCGAGGGCCAGCGCATCGTCAAGAAGCTCGTCGCGCGCTCCGACGTGCTGATCGAGAATTTCAAGGTCGGCGGCTTGAAGAAATTTGGCCTCGATTACGCAAGCCTGAAAGCCGACAATCCGCGCCTGATCTATTGCTCGGTGACCGGCTTCGGCCAGACCGGACCGGCGGCGCCGCGCGCCGGCTACGATCTGATGGCGCAAGGCATCGGCGGCGTCATGGGCTTGACCGGCACCGCCGACGGGCCGCCGACCCGCGCCGGCATTCCGATCTCCGACGTGTTCTCCGGCGTCTATGCGGTGGTCGGCATCCTCGCCGCGCTGGCGCGCCGCGAGAAGACCGGCCAGGGCGGCAATGTCGATTGCGCGTTGGTCGATTCCACCGTCGGCGTGCTCGCCTTCCAGGCGCTGAATTATCTGGTCGCCGGCGAAATCCCAAAGCGCATCGGCAACACCCATCCGAATCTCGTGCCGTACCAGGAATTCCCGGTTGCCGATGGCGGCGTTATCATCGCGACCGGCAACGACGCGCAATTCGTCAAACTGTGCGGCATTCTCGGCGATCCGGCGCTCGCCGAGGTGCCGGCCTACAAGGACAACAAGGGCCGGCTCGCACATCGCGGCGAACTGGTCGGCAAGCTCACCGCGCTGACCTCGCGAATGAAGCGCCAGGAGATTCTCGACAAGCTCGAAGCCGCCGGTATTCCGGCGGGTCCCATCAACAATCTGAGCCAAGTCTTCGCCGATCCGCAGGTGGTCCACCGCGGCATGAAGCTGACGTTGCAAAATCCGGCGGCCAAAGGCGGCACCAGTCCCGGCATCCGCACCCCGATCATGCTCGACGGTCAACCCGCTGCCTCCGAGCGCCCCGCACCGCAGCTCGGCGAGCACACGAAAGAGATTCTGAAAGAGATCGGCGAGTAAATTCATCCTCCCCCGCTGCCGCGGGGGAGGATGCAAGCAAGCTTTCTCGTTCTCGCGATGCGGATTGTCGCCGTGCAACTCACCACTGCGCCAGCGTCCCGATAAACCGCTTGCGTTTCCAATCGCCGCGGGCGATCTGCGCCGCTCTGATGACGCAGGTTTCGCTCGGCGGGCTCCCGCACCGGTCCGATCGCTCGCAATCGCCGCAAGTAAATTCAGATCGCCGCCGCAGCGCCGCGCCTAGACCGGCAAGACGTCTGCGAAAGCGCTGGAGATAGCTTGTGACACGCATCGCCGTCCTCCACTCGTCGGGGACAATGCCTTGAGTCGACGCGATTTCCTGGTGAAATCGAGCAACCCGTCACCACTCTTTGCGCGCCGCCCAAGGCATGGCATCGAGTGCCAAGAGCGTCCCGACATTGGGGCAGTAATCCTTCCAGGCCGGGTCCGCGGAGTCCCGCGCCAGATCGAGGGCGCACCGCCGGTGACCCTTGCAGAACGAACAGACGCGCTGCAGGTCTTGAAAGGTCCCGGGAGTGGTTGCGGATACCTCGCCGCGATCGAGGTCGAGCGCCGCCATGCGCTGCAGCAAGAGATCGGCGGAATCTTCGCCCAGATTTGCCAGGCGATGAAGCTCGGCTGGGGACACGCCAGTGTCCTTTGCCATTCGCTCCACCTCCCATTCGGCGCAATCTTCGAACCGATTGCCGTCGGTCCAGTCGCGCCACCATTTGGCGAGAGCTTGGGGAAGAGCCATGTGAATCCTCCCGATGACTGTGATTGCCATCAAAAGCATAAATACCGGCAATGGTGACGCCTTGACCTAGATCAACGCCGTGCACCGCCCCCGGGACGCTCTTGGCCGATCCCACCGTTGGGCCAATTGACTGCGCGTTGAGCTTCGGCGCTGCCAGTCATGACCGCCGGGCTGCGGCCTCCTCCTCGAGCTGGAGGATGTTCCGCCGCAACGTACTGAACTGCTCTTCGAAATCCGCTTCCACGGGTGGCCCGTAGCGATCGGCCAGCGTCAGCGCGATCTCCGCCCAATCCTCGGACCGCAGCGTAGCGACGATGGCCGGAAAGACGACATCGTCTTCCAGAGCGATATGCTGGCGTTCGCTGTCGATGAAGTCGCGTATGATCCAGTCAATGTTCTCGCGCAGAACATCCTGATCGTTGAGAACGCCGGCGACGGCTCGAGCGACGCGGCGCAACCGCAGGCCGCCTTCCCGATGTTCGGCCTGCAGGTCGGCGATTGATGCGGCGCCAGCAGGGTTCCGCGCCTTGAATTTCTCGTAAATGATGTCTTCTTTCGGATGATGACAGGTATCGGGATATTTCTCGAAAAACTCTATGACTGCCCCGACAACGTCGTAATCCGGGCGCTCGCCGCGGTCGAAGATACTTAGCTCCTGCTCCATGACGCGGAGCAATTTTTCGATATTGCGGTGCTCTTGACGTAGGATTTCGATGATCTCGATCATCGCACACCTCCCGCCTTCCGCTGTTTCTTAGCGCGGCCGTCAATTGCGGGTCTTGAGCTAAGTCAAATTCCTCCTTTGACCCGCGCGAAGCCAGCAGGCATCGTCTCGCCCATCCCTTCCCACCCTCTTGCCCCACCTTGAGAAACTCCCATGGCCCGCGTCTCCTACATCGAAGAGAAGGATCACCCCGAGCTCGCCGACGTGATCGGCAAGATCCGCGCCGGCCGGCGCGGCGCGCTGTTCAATGTCTACAAGCTCCTGCTGCACACGCCGTCGCTCGCCGCCATTTGGCTCGAGTTCGTCGGCGCGGCGCGGTTCAAGGTCACGCTCGACGGGCGGTTGCGCGAGATCGTCATCGTCCGCGTCGCGCATCTGAACCGTTCGCGCTACGTGTTCAATCAGCACGTCCCGCAGCTCACCGCGCCCGACGGCTTGAGCGATGCCGAATGCGCCGCGCTTGCCGACTGGCGCAGCGCCGCGTCGTTCAGCTCGCGCGAGCGCGCGGCGCTGGCCTATACGGACGCCATGACGCGGGACATCATGGTGCCCGATGATGTGTTTGAAGCCTTAAGGCCGCACTTCGACGAGCGGCAGATCGTCGAGCTTTCGGTGCTGGTCGGGCTCTACAGTATGCACACGCGGGTCTTCACCGCGCTCGGCATCGATCCCGAGCCGCATCACAAGACCTAATCAGCCGGCGCCGGCTGCGCCTTGCGCGATGGCCGCGCCACGCCGCCGCGACGGGCGTCGCGCACCGCGCGTTCTAATGCGGCGAGATTGTACGGCTTCTGCAGCACGGCAAAGCCTCGCGCTACCGCGTCCTGGGCGCTGGAGCTGTAGCCGGTGGTGAGCAGCACGGCGACCGCCGGAAAGCGCCGCCGGATCGCGTCGGCGAGCTCGAGTCCGTTCATGCCGCCCGGCATCAGAATGTCGGAGAACGCGAGATCGACATCGCCGTCGTGGGTAATGCGATCGAGGCCGGCCTGGGCGCTGAGCGCCTGCTTGACTGTGTAGCCGAGCTCCTCGAAATAGGCTTTGGCGACCTCAGCGACTTCGACGTTGTCCTCGACCAGGAGCACGGTGCCGGCATGGCGCACCGTGCCGACTGCCGCGGCCTGCTCGTCGGGCGGCGCCGGCTGCTCCCAGGTTCGCGGCAGGAACAGGGTCACCGCGGTGCCGCGGCGCGGCGAACTGACGATGGTGGCGGCGCCGCCCGATTGCCGGGCGAAGCCGTAGACCTGGCTCAAGCCAAGCCCGGTGCCCTTGCCGACGTCCTTGGTGGTGAAGAACGGCTCGAACACCCGCGGCAGTACGTCGGCCGGGATGCCGGTGCCTGTATCGGCGACGCGGATGGCGACGAAGTCGCCGCTCAGGCCTTCTTCGCTCGCCTTGCCGCGCAGCACCACCGGCTTCGCCGTGATCGTCAGCGTGCCGCCGGACGGCATGGCATCGCGGGCGTTGAACGCGAGATTGAGCAGCGCCAGCTCGAGCTCGCTCAAGTCGACTTTCACTGCGCATGGCCGGCGCGGCACGCCGACGCGGATCTCGATGTCGCCGCGCAGCGAGCGGCTGAGCATATCCTTGATCTCGGGCAGCCGCGCGGCGAGGTCGATGACGCTCGGCTGCAGCGTCTGCCGGCGCGAGAACGTCAGTAGCTGCCGGGTCAGGCTCTCGCCGCGATCCGTCGCGGTATCGATGGCGTCAAGGATTCGCGTCTGCTTCTCGTCCTTGATGTGGCGGCGCAGGCGCCGCACGCTGCCGCTGACGATCATGAGCAGATTGTTGAAGTCGTGGGCGACGCCGCCGGTCAGTTGCCCGATCGCCTGCAGCTGCTGCGCTTGGTGCAGCGCGCCCTCCGCCATTTCGCGGCGCTGCGCTTCGTCGTAGAGCCGCTTGGTGCGGCGCAGCGCGATCCATAGCACGGCGAACAGCAGCAGCGTCGCCGGCAGGCCGAAGATCAGATGCACGGCCATGGTCGAGCGCCATTCGCGATCGATGGCCGCAATGTCGGTGCCGGCCAGCGCATAGACCGGATAGCCGGCAAGCTTGCGGTAGCCGATGCGCCGGACCACGCCGTCGACTTCGGACCTGACGGTGAACATGCCGCGGTCGTGACCCTGGCCGATGGCGATGCGCAACGCGCTCGCTGCGCTCAGGCGCTGCGAGCGGTCGGTGTCGCGCACCGGATAGCGCGCCAGGATCGAGCCATCGTCGCGCACCAGCGCAAAGATGCTGCCGGGCGCCTGGCCGATCAGGTTGTAGAAATCCTCGAAATAGGCCGGCCGCACCGCGATCGCGATGACGCCCCTGAACGCGCCGTCGCGGCCGACGAGGCGGCGCGACAGGTCGAAGAAATCGGTGCCGACATAGGACAGGTTCGGCGTGCGCACGTCGCTGACGAAGGTGCCGGCATCCTTGTCGACTTGCGCCCTGAAATAGTCACGGTCGGCGAAGTTGGCCTCGGGCTTGACCGTGGCGAGCGCGCTCGAAGCGAGCGGCCGGCCGTCGCGGCCGATCAGCACGATGGCCTGCAGCTGCGGCATGGTCTGGGCGATGAGTTGCAGGCGCGGATGCAGGGTCGGCTGCGCGGCGCGAATCTCGTCGTCGGACAGGCCGCGCACCACTTCGCCGACCTCGGCGAACGTGCGGTCGACGGTCTCGAACACCTTGAGCGTCTGCTCCTGCATGACGTCGAGCGAGCGTGCGATGCGCTCGTCGGCAACCGCATGGGTCTCGCGGTAACCGACCCACGACGCATAGGCAAAGAGCAATGCCGGCAGCACCAGAGATGCCACCATCATCAGCCGCAACAGCCTGATCGCGGATTCGCGTTCCGTACGCATCAAATTTGCCGAAAAGTCGGCTCACCAATTGCGCCAGTATTCCACAATTGTCGGGCGCGAAAGAGGCAAACACGACATACGGCAAATTGCAATTTCGTGAAGGCGCCGGACATTAGGCGTCCTTGACGGCGCCAAATCGGCCGCAATTAGCTGATTTTACGGCGACTTGGAACTTGCTAGCTCTTCCAACTTGCGGAGCGCGGCTGCGGCAGCGTCGCGGACCTCACGGTCCGGATCCGCGAGGTTGGCAAGCAGCGCCTCACGGGCTCGCGCGCGTTGTGGCGCCGACAGCGCTTCGGGCGCCAGGTCAAAGGCCACACAGGCACGGACATCGGCGCTGCCGTGGCAGAGCGCGTCCAGCAGAATCTCCGTGGCATTCAATTGTTCCAGGGCGACAGCCGCCGCGACCTGGACATTCTCGCAGCGATCGTCGAGCGCCCGCCACAGCGGCTCCACCGCAGCCGCATGCTTGAGGCGGCCCAGCGCCTCGGCCGCCACCTCGCGCACCTCCAAGTCCGTATCGCCGAGCATCGCCAGCAGCGCGTCGCCGGCACGCGGGTCGCCGAGCTTGCCGAGCGCCGTCACCGCTTCCCTGCGGACCCAATCGGTGCGCTCCTGGAGGAGCGGCAGCATCGCTTCTACGGCGCCCGCGTCGCCGATCTCGCCGAGCACTTCGGCGGCGAGGGCCCTGATGAGCACGTTGCGATGGCGCAGCGCTTCGATCAGAGCCGGTACGGCGGGACGGCCGATCTTGACCAGCGCTTCCTGCGCCGCGCTCGACGTGTGCGGCGACGCCTTCATCGCATTGATCAGTTGCGGCACCGCGGGCAAGCCGATCGCTGCGACCTGGTCGATGGTCTCGGGTCGCCGGTCCCCCACCGGACGCCACATGGCCTTGATCAGTATTCTGATCCTGAAATACTCAAACATGCGGCTGTCCATGGCGATCGTCTGTCGCGAGTCAGGCGCGAGTATGGGGCGAGGCTACCTTCCGCTAGGTTACCGCGACCGGTGCCAGCGCCTCGATGTCGGTGACCACGTCGATCACCGCAGGTCGGCCCGCGGCGAGCGCCTGCGCCAATGCCGCCGGAAAGGCGGACGCCTGCTCGACGCGGATGCCGAGCGCGCCCATGTCCTCGGCGATGCGGGCGAAATTGACCTTGCTGAAGGTCCAGAGCTCGCGCGCCTGCGGCGTCTGCTGGCCGCCATAGACGCGGTCGAAGCCGCGCTTCGACTGATTGCCGCCGCCGTTGTTGTTGACCACGGTCACCGCATTGATGCCCCAGCGCGCCGCGGTCTCGACCTCGGCGATGTGGTACCAAAAACCGGCGTCGCCGGTGAATGTCACCACCGGCCGCTCCGGACAAGCGCATTTGGCGCCGAGGCCCGCCGGAAACGCCCAGCCGAGATGGCCGGCGCTGCGCATATAGCTCTGCCGCGGCGAGGTCAGATCGAACATGCCGCCCATCCACATGCCCGCGTGCCCCGTATCCACGGCGACGATGGCGTCGTCGGGCACGTGCTTCGTCAGCTCGTGGCACAAGCGCTCCGGTCGGATCGGTATCGCGTCGGAGGACAGCGCAGCCTGGTATTTGCTCCGCCACGCGCCGCAGATTTTTTGCGCTTCGGCGACAAAGCCTTTGCGCTTTTCCGCGCTGCCGCGGTCGGCAAGCTTGAGCATGCGCGTCAGCGTTACCTTGGCGTCGCCGTTGATGCAGGCGAGCAGCGGATAATTGCGGCCGAGCGCCTCCGGCGCGATGTCGATCTGGATCGCCGGCGTGCCGATCTTCGGTACCGCCCAGAAATGCGTGGTCATGCCGCCGGTCTCGGTGCCGACGAAGCAGACGAGGTCGGCCGCGTTGACGATCTTGTTGGCGCTCTCGCGCGAATAGGTGCCCGCGACGCCGACCGCGAGCGGATGATTGCCGGGGATGGAATCCTTGCCGTTGAGCGAAGTGGCGACCGGGATTTGCAAGGCTTCGGCAAGCGCGACGAGGTCGGCCGCTGCGCCTGAGGCGCGCACGCCGCCGCCGGCAACGATCACCGGCCGTGCCGCGTCCTGCAAAATTTTCAGCGCGGCGCGCACGCTGGCCTCGTCCGGCTCCGGGCGGAACGCCGGCATGCGGGCGAATTGCGGCTCGCACAGCGGCTCCATGTCGGCCTCTTCGGCGTCGATCTGGCCTTCATTGCCGCGGAACTGCAGATGCACCGGGCCGGGACAACCGGTGACCGCGGTGCGGAACGCCTGGCGCACCATGTCGGGAAAGCGCGCCACGTCGTCGACGGTGGCGTTGAACTTGGTCACCGGCTCGAACGCCGGCATGTCGTCGATCTCCTGATAGACCTTGCGGAACTTGGTCTTCGGCTCGCGGCCGCCCGTCATGGCGATGACCGGCGAATGGGCGAGCCAGGCGTCGCGCAGGCCGGCGGCGAGATTGAGCGCACCGATCACCTGCGCCATGCAGATGCCGGGCTTGCCCGAGGCGCGCGCGTAACCGTCGGCCATGTAGGCGGCGGCCTTCTCGCCGTGCACGTGCAGCCGCTTGATACCGGTGCGGCGCTCCATCTCGGCGTAGGTGGTGCGCAACACCGCGGGCACGTGGAACACGTGAGTGACGCCGTAGCCCTTGAGCATGTCGGCGAGGCACTGCGCGCCGGTCATTTTGCGGTTGTGGCCGATTTGCATTTTGCTTTCTCACTCTGATTCTTTGGACGCCCAGACCCTTACGCGTCCTGGTTCAACAATCCACAATTCACCGTCGACCGACCGTGAGGGGGCGAGCGAAAGGAAGTCACCAAGACGATCATGAAGCAGTTGATGCGAAGCTGAACCACCGAGCTCTGGTATTACGATTCCCGCGGCTTGCCCGGCCGGAAATCTCGGAACATGCCCGAAATCTCGATCAATGTTCCTGGCTTCATCAATTATCTGCCGCGTTGGACGCTCTGACAATGCGGCCTTGAGCCTGCTTAGTCCTCGAACACCGCGACCGCTCGGATCGGCGAGCCGGTGCCCTCGCGCCACTTCAGCGGCAGGCCGATGAACTGGAATTCGCCTTTGCCGATCAGCGCCTCGAGATTGCACAGGCTCTCGATGTGGGTGATGTCGAGCTCGAGGCAAGCCTTGTGCACCAACGTATTGACCATGCCCTCGGGCCCCGGCCGCATCGAGTCGATGCCGAAATGCACGATCTCCTGCTTGGCGAGCCACTCGGTGGCGGCCACGTTCACGCCCGGATTGTCGGTGGCGTAGGCCTTGCCCGGAAAGGTCCGCTCGTGATGGCCGGTGCACAGCAGTACCGTGCCCTTTTTCGGGATTGGCACGCCGGCCTTCTTCACCGCCGCCTCGAGATCGGCCGGCGTGATCTCGGCGCGCGGCTTGATGTGCCGCAAGTCGATGCAGATGCCCGGCACGATGCAGTTCTCCAGCGGGTATTCGTTGATCGGCGTGCCGCTCATGCCGAAATGCCGCGGCGCGTCGATGTGGGTGCCGCCGTGGTCGGGCATGGAGAAGAACATCACGGAATTGCCGTGCACGCCCTCGTTCTCGGCGCGCGCCTCCTCGTGGGTTTTCCAGATGCCGTGGATGATCGGCGGCTGCCCGGGATAGGACGGCGTGCGGTGATAAAGCTCCCGGCTCAAATCGACGATCCGCATTGCATTTCCCTCCCTTGCCGGATGCGCGTCGGGCGAACAGTATCGTCCCGGTGAGACCGCGACAATCTCGTCAGGGCGCCTACTCAGGCTTGTCGCTTGTTGGATATACGATGCCGATTTTGTCTTTCCGGGAGTCCCCATGAAAACCTCGACCGACCGCATCCTCACCACCCACACCGGCAGCCTGCCGCGACCGAAGCCGCTGATCGATCTCATCCTGCGCCGCGAGAGCGGCGAGGCGATCGCAGCCGATGCGTTCGAGGCCGCGGTGGTCAGCGCGGTCGACGACGTGGTCGCCCGGCAGGTCGGCGCCGGCATCGACATCGTCTCGGACGGCGAGATGAGCAAGCCGTCCTACACCACCTATATCCGCCATCGCGTCACCGGCATCGCGGCCGACCCGCGCGCGGCCGAGAAGGGCGTCGACATCATGATCGGCCGCGATCTGCTGCAGTTTCCCGATTTCGGTTACAGCCGCCGCAGCTTTTCCAGCGTCGCGTTCCCCGGCTGCGTCGGTGACCTGCGCTATACGGACAAAAGCGCGCTCGACCGCGATCTCGCGCACCTCGAGGCCGCAGCGGGCAAGTACAAGCCCGGCGAAGTGTTCATGACCGCGCCGTCGCCCGGCATTTTGACGCGCTTCATCATCAACCTGCATTACCCGACCGAGGAGGCTTACGTCGAGGCGCTCGCCGAAGTGTTGAAGGTCGAGTATCGCGCCATCGTCGAAGCAGGCTTCATCCTGCAGATCGACGCGCCGGACCTGGGCTCGGCGCGCAACAACCAGTACCGGCATCTCAGCGACGATGAGTTCCGCTCCAAGATCGCCGAGCGCAATATCGCGGCGCTCAACGGTGCCATCGCCGGCCTGCCGGCCGACCGCATGCGGCTGCACATCTGCTGGGGCAATTACGAAGGGCCGCACACCCACGATCTGCCGGTGACCAAGATCATCGACATCGCGTTCAAGGCGCGCGTGCAGGCGTTCAGCATCGAGGCTGCCAATCCGCGCCACGACCACGAGTGGGAGGACTTGAAGTCGGTGAAAATCCCCGACGATAAGATCCTTATTCCCGGCGTCATCGACTCGACGACGAACTTCGTCGAGCACCCGCGGCTCGTGGCGCAGCGCATCGGCCGCTACGCCGAAGTGGTCGACCGCGAGCGCCTCATCGCCGGCGTCGATTGCGGCTTCGGAACCGCGGTGCGTACGGAACCGATGGTGGTCGATTCCATCGTCTGGGCCAAGCTCGCCGCGCTTTCAGAAGGGGCGGCGATCGCCAGCAAGAAGCTGTGGGGCGCCAAAGCGGCGTGATATCTAAAAAGCGCGCCGCTTCATTCAGCGGCCCTTAACCAAGGGTCGCCATCGCCGCTCAATAAGTAACCGAATGGGAATGGCGCCGGCCGATAATGCCCGCCGAAGGCCGGCGAGATGATTGCGAACGCACGGGAATTCTTACGCGGTCAGCGCGACTGGCTCAAAGCCGCGCTGCAGCCGGCGATGCTGCTTTATCTGCTTGTGATTCCCATCTTGTGGGCGGCGCTGGCGGCCATTCTGCTCGTCGAGCAAAACAGAACGTTCGACGCCGCGGTGCAGCAAGGCGGCAATCTCGCGCGCCTGTTCGAGCAGGATACCGTCACGATGCTGCAAGGCGTCGATCGCACGCTGTTGCTGCTGCGCCACGAATACGAGAAAGATCCCGGCAAGTTCGATCCAAGACGCTTGTTGCAGGCGGCAAGCCCGACCGATGGGTTGATCATTCAGTATGCCATCAGCGGTCAAAGCGGAGAAGGCAGGACCCTGCTTGGCAACACGATGATCGCCAACTTTGCCGATCGCGACTGGTTCGTAAGGCGGCGCGCCGCCAAAGTCGACGAGCTCGATATTGCCGAGCCCACGGTTGGTCGCTTGTCGGGCAAGTGGATCGTGATCCTGTCGCGGCGGCTGCGAAATGACGACGGCGAATTTGCCGGCGTGGTCGCCGCATCGATCGACCCACTGTTCATCGGCAGCTTTTACAAGACGATCGACGTCGGCGCCCATGGCAGCGTCGTGCTGCGAAATCTCGACGGCGTCATTCTCGCGTCCGGCGGCACCAGCACTCCAGCCATGGGCCGGCAGGTGATGCAGCCGGCGCTGCGCGAAGCCTTGGCGGCATCGCCGATCGGATATTACTGGGGCGGTGGCGCCGTCGACGGCATCAACCGTCTGGTCTCGTACCGAGCGTCCGACAAGCTCCCGATCATCACCATGGTCGGGCTCGCCGAGCAGGACATCTTCGCGACCTACCGGCGCGCCCGGCTCGTTTCGGTGTCGGCGACGGTCATCCTTACGGCGCTGCTGATATTCGGCTATTTTTTCGGCATTCGTCACCGCCTCGGCCTTGCCGTGCGCGAGAAGCTGATCGCGAAGCAAAAATTGCATCTCGATTCCGCGCTGTCGAACATGCCGCAGGGCCTGTGCATGTTCGACGCCGAGCAACGGCTGATCGTGTGCAACCAGCACTATGCCGACCTCTATCAGCTGCATCCGGAGCATACGCGGCCGGGCACCCCCTTCGCGGCGATCATCGGGCACTACGCCGTCATCAACAAAGTCGAGGGCGACATCGAGACATACGTCGCGAGCCGGCTCGCCGCCGCATCCAAAAGGGCCGCCTATCAGCTTACCAACAGGCTGCATGACGGTCGCCTGGTATCGGTCACGCACCGGCCGATGGCCGACGGCGGCTGGGTCTCCACCCATACGGATGTGACCGAACAGGTCACGCGTGAAGAGTCGATCCGGCTGCTGTTCGAAGGCAGCCCGGTGCCGATGTGGGTCATCGATCGCGAAACCCTGCGCTTTGTCGCCGTCAATGACGCCGCCATCGCCCGCTACGGCTATAGCCGCGCGCAATTCATGGCGATGACCGTGTCGCAGCTTCGGCCTGAAGCCGACAGAAGGCGCTTCGGCGATTTCCTGCGTTCGCTTGAGCCGGATCAGTTCGTGGAGAATGTCGGCCAGCACGTGAAGTCCGACGGTAAGGTCATCGACGTTTCCGTGTATTCGCGGGCGCTGATCTACGCCGGACGGAGCGCGCGCCTCACCGTCGTGCACGACATCAGTCAATCCAAGCACGTCGAGAACGAGCTTCGTCGCACCCAGAAATTCCTCGATGCCATCATCGAGCACGTTCCCGTGCCGATCCTGGTTAAGGACGTCGCCAAGGCGGACGGTAACGTCGCCCAGTGCAGTTACACCCTCATCAATCGGGCGTTCGAAGAGCTGTTCGGCGTTGGTCGAGCCGAAATCGTGGGCAAGACTGTCGCCCAGCTATACCCGAAAGAGCGCGCCGATTTCATCACCGAAGAAAACAATGCCGCGCTGCGCGCGCAGGCGCCGATCATCGTTTCGGACCATGAAGTTCACACCGCCGCCAATGGCATCAAGATCTGCACGGCGACGACCGTCACGGTTCGCGACGACGCGCACGCTCCGCAATATCTCGTCACGGTCCTGCAGGACATGACCGAGCGCAAGCGCACCGAGGAGCGCATTGCGCGCATGGCGCATTACGATCACCTGACCGGCCTTGCCAACCGGCGAACGTTCAACGATTCGATGGAGAGCGCGATCAAGTGCGCGGCCGACCGCCGCGACCGCTTCACGATGCTGTCGCTCGACCTCGATGGATTCAAGGAAACCAACGACACCCATGGCCATCTCGTCGGCGATGCGCTGCTGTTCGAAGTGTCGCGCCGTCTCATCGACGCGGCAGACGGTGCATTCGTCGCGCGCATCGGCGGCGACGAGTTTGCATTGATCGTGGACGGCGGCGCGTCGATCGCAGCGCCGCTCGGCGAACGGCTCTTGAAAGCCTTCAAGGAAGAGATCCGCATCGAAGGCCGACGGATCAAGACCGGCGCGACGATCGGCGCCGCGGTTTATCCGGATCACGGCGCCGACAGCAAGACGCTGATCAGCAATGCCGACGTTGCGCTCTACCGCGCCAAGGCCGAAGGTCGCGGCTCGGTTCTGTTCTTCGACGCGAAGATGGGCGAGCAGGTGCGCGAGCGCCGCGCTCTGCAGGATTCGCTGCGCGCCGCGATCGACTGCCAGCAGCTTCAATTGCATTATCAGCCGCAGAAGACCATGTCGGGAGAGATCGTCGGCTTTGAAGCGCTGGCGCGCTGGAGCGACCGGCTTCACGGCTCGGTGCCGCCGAGCGTGTTCATCCCCATCGCCGAGGAGAGCGGGCTGGTCATCCCGTTGGGCGAATGGGTTTTGCGCGAGGCCTGCCGCGAAGCCGCCACGTGGCCGCGCCCTCTGACGGTCGCGGTGAACGTGTCGCCGTTGCAGTTCCGTTGCGGCGACCTGCCTACGGTCGTTCATTCGCTCCTGCTCGATACCGGTCTGGCGCCGTCCCGGCTGGAGCTGGAAATAACCGAGAGCGTCTTTATCGACGATTTCTCGCGCGCGATATCGATCCTGTCGCGGCTCAAGCTGCTCGGCGTCCGGGTCGCGCTGGACGATTTTGGATCGGGGTATTCGTCGCTGTCGTATCTGCACGCGTTTGCGTTCGACAAGATCAAGATCGACAAGGCCTTCGTCCTCGATCTCGAGGACAATCAGCACTCCATGGCGATCGTGCGCGCCGTCATCGAGCTCGGCCACAGCCTCGACATTCCGGTGCTGGCGGAAGGCGTGGAGACCGCCACGCAGCACGCCATGCTGGTCGACCGCGGCTGCGACGAGGTGCAGGGCTATCTGGTCGGGCGGCCGATGCCGATCGGCAATTATGCCGAGCTTGTCGGAGCGGTCGGGGTCGGACGCTCCAGGACCCTAATGGCCGGCTGAACGGCAAATACCGCCGCCTGCGTTCGATCTCTACGTGAAGATATGGGAGATCCAGACGCCGATGCCGACGCCCGCGGCCGCGGCGGCGATGCCGATCGACACGGTCTCGATCACGGTGCGGACCGTGGGGCGGCCGCCGATCCTGGCGCGGCCGACGCCGAGCGAGACCAACAGCAACGTCGTGACGGTGGCCGACACCACGCGGCCCTGCGGCACCGCGAGAAACCCGAACGGCAGGATCGGAATGGCGGCGGCAAGGAAATCGGCGACCAGCATCCAAAGCGAACGCACCAATGCGCTCTGCTGGGAGTCGGCATCTTCCGGCGCGGCCAGCGCCATGGCGACGCTGCGCAGGACCGTGGGCTGCGCGCAGAGAAAGCCGCCGACGGCGGTCGCCTGATCGGGCGGAAGCCCTGCGGCTTGCAGTCGCTGCGTGACGCCGTCGAGCACCTCGACCCTGTCTTTTTGCAATTCGGCATCGATGCGTCGCGCCATCACCTTGGCCTGGTCGTGGCTGGTTTCGACGTCGAGATAGGTCCCTGCCATCATCGAAACCGCGGCGGCGACCGCGCCCGAGGCGCCGGCGATCAGCACCGCCTTCTGATCGGCGGTGGTCGCGGCGACGCCGAACACCAGGCCGAAAATGGAGACGGTGCCGTCCTCCATGCCGAATACGACTTCGCCGGCGGAGGCCTGCAGCGAGGTTCTCAGCCGCGTCCAAAGCGATGGGTTGTTCATCGAATTCTTCCAAAATGTGGGATGGGTTGAGCGAAGCAAAACCCATCATTCAGCCTCGCCGCCCGACGGTGGGTTTCGGTCCGCTCAACTCACCCTGCGGCCAATACGATTACTGCGGCTTGAGCCCCGCGAACTTCACCACCTTGCCCCACTTCTCAATCTCCGCGACGATGAACTCGCCGAACGCGTCGGGCGGCATCGAGAACAATGGCGCGCCGAATTCGGTCAGTCGCTCCTTGAATTTCGCGTCGGCCTGAACGGCGGCGATGGCGGCGGCGAGCGTGTCGACGACCGCTTTGGGCGTGCCCTTGGGCGCGACGACGCCGCTCCAGCCGCTCGCTTCGAAGCCCGCGATGGTCTCGCCGATCGCAGGCACATCGGGCAATTCCGGAATGCGCGCCGCCGTGGTGACGCCGAGCGCACGCAGTTTGCCGGCCTTGATATGGCCGATGCCCGAGGAGATGCCGCCGAGGCCCGCCAGCAGCTGCGCACCCAGAAGATCGGTGATCATCTGGTTCTCGCCGAAATACGGCACGTGCACGATGTCGATGCCGGCCATCATCTTCAAAAGCTCGACCGCGAGATAGGGCGGCGTGCCGGCCGATGGCGAGCCGACGCTGAGCTTGCCCGGATTGGCTTTGGCATAGGCGATGAGGTCGGTGGCGGTGTTGGCCGCGAATGTCGGATTGACTTCCAGCACCAGCGGAATGCGGTTGACCGGCCCGACCGGCGTGGTGTCGCGGGCAAAATCGTAGGGCAGGTCGGCGAACAGCGTCGTGTTGACGGTGTTCGAGGCGGCGGCGAAGAACAGCGTGTAGCCGTCCGGCGCCGCGTTGATCACTGCCTGGGCGCCGAGATTACCGCCGGCGCCGGGCTTGTTCTCGACCACGACTGCCTGGCCGAGGCGCTCGCCAAGCCATTGCCCGAACAGGCGCGCGATGATGTCGACCTGGCCGCCGGCGGGAAAGCCGACGATCAGCCGCACCGGCTTCGCCGGATAGGTTTGCGCCCGCGCGCCATGCGCGGCGAACGGCAGCGCGGCGGCGCCGGACACGAGCAGCAAGATATTCCGGCGGGTGCGGCCCATCGTTTCCCTCGGCGGTTATGCGCTTGGCGCGCGTGGAATGCGGCGATGCTTGCGGCTACACTATAGCAAAGTCCGCGCGCCGCCACGCGCGATCGCCAGACAAACGTGCCAAGGAAACGTGCAAGGGAGCGCCCATGAATCTGCAGACAGCGGTTGCACAGCCGGCCGGATCGCGGGAGCGCTCGCTCGAGGAGGTCAAGGCGGAGTTTCTGCGCCGCGCCGGTCGGCTCAATCCATTCGAGGATATTCATCGCGACGACGCCGAGCGGGTGATGGCGTCGCTCAAGACTCTCGACAGGGACGAATGGGCCGCGGCATGGACTAAGGTTGGGCTCGGCTACGAGGAAAAAGCCGATATCAGCGCCAAAGCCGGCGCGCCGGGTGCCGAATTGTCGGAGCTTTATCTGCACGCCTTCGATGCCTGCCGCGTCGGCCGCTATCCGACGCCGAACTCGCCGGGCAAGTTGCAAGCGTATCAACACTCGCTGCGTATGTTCCGCAAGGCAGCGAAGCACTTCGATCCGCTGCTGGAGATCATCGAGCTGCCGTTCGACGGCGGCAAGAAGCTGATCGGCTATCTGCAGCTGCCGGCCGGCGCCAACAAGCCGCCGGTGGTGCTGCATTGGGGCGGCGTCGACGGCTGGAAGGAAGATCGCCTGCGCATCGCCAAGGCGATCATGCAACAGGGCCTCGCCTCGCTCACCATCGACATGCCGGGCAGCGGTGAAAATCCGGTGCTCTATCGCGACCCGCTGGCCGAACGTACTTTCACCGCCTGGCTCGACTATCTGCCGCGGCGCGCCGAGGTCGACGGCGCGCGCGTCGCCGTCTGGGGCGGCAGCTTCGGCGCCTACTGGGCGGCGCGACTGGCGCACACGGTGCCCGACCGCATCAAGGGCGCGGTGTTCCACGGCGGCAATGTTCATTACGGCTTCCAGCGCGAATGGCTGATTCCGGCCTTCACCACCGGCGGCGCCACGTACCTATTCGGCGCGCACAGCCTGTTTGAAGCGCGCGGCCGCGCCATGGGGGTCAAGACGGTGGAGGAATTTTTGGAGGCCGCGCCGCAGCTGTCGCTTTTGACCATGGGGCTGCTCGACAAGCCGTCGGCGCCGATCCTCGGCGTCAACGGCAAGCTCGACGACCAGGCGCCGGTCGCCGATATTTATCTGCTGATGGAGCACGGCTCGCCGAAGTCGGCACGCATCTATCCGAACGGCCATCACATGGGCCGCACGCCCGGCGAGCCGTCCGAGCACATCACCACCACCATCGTGGAGTGGCTGAAGAGCCAGTTGAGGTAGGGCCGCGGCGCGTAAATTTGAGCGCGGCTGGCGGAACTTTTGGCGCCGCACGCCATCTAATATTCCGTTGATACCGTTTTGGTGCGAACGGAGGACAACGCAATGGCGCAAGAGCAGACCCCGCCGAGCGGCCCGGACCTGAGCAAGGGCGTGGCCCCAAGCGATTTCAAGGACGACAAGCTTCTGGGCCATGTCGGCGATGAGGAGGTGCTGCTGGTCCGAAGCGGCAGCGACATCTTCGCCGTCGGCGCCCATTGCAGCCATTATCACGGCCCGCTCGCCGACGGCCTCGTCACCGGCAAAAGCGTGCGCTGTCCCTGGCATCATGCCTGCTTCGATCTGCGGACCGGGGAGGCGGAGCGGGCGCCGGCGCTGAGCCCGATCGACTGCTGGCAGGTCGAGCAGCGCGACGGCCGCATCTTCGTCACGGGAAAGCGCGGGCAGGGCAAACCGCGCGCCCTTGGCACGAAGGGTGCTCCGCCAAAGACCGTCGTCATCGTCGGCGGCGGCGCCGCGGGTTTCGCCGCGGCCGAGATGCTGCGCCGGCACGGCTTTGACGGCAATATCGCCATGGTCAGCGACGACACGGCGCCGCCGGTCGACCGGCCCAATCTGTCCAAGGATTATCTCGCCGGCAGTGCGCCTGAAGACTGGGTGCCGCTGCGGCCGGAGGAGTTTTACCGCGAGAGCAAGATCGACCTGCGGCTGAAGACCGAGGTCGTCGCCATCGATCCGAAGGGGCGGCAAATCCGTTGCGCCGATGGCACGAGCCTCGGCTACGACCGCCTGCTGCTGGCGACCGGCGCCGAGCCGGTGCGCTTGCCGGTCCCCGCGGCCGATCAGCCGCACGTGCACACGCTGCGCTCGCTCGCCGATTGCCGCGCCATTATCGCCGACGCCAAGGACGCGCGGCGCGCGCTCGTCATCGGCGCGAGCTTCATCGGCCTCGAAGTCGCCGCGGCGCTGCGCACGCGCGACATCGAGGTTCATGTCGTGGCGCCGGAGGCGCGGCCGATGGAGCGCGTGCTGGGGCCTGCGTTCGGCGATTTCATCCGCGCCCTGCACGAGGAGCACGGCGTGAAATTCCATCTCGGCGAAACGGTGACGGCATTCGACGGCCGCCGCGCCACGCTCAAAGGCGGCGGCACGCTCGAGACCGACCTCGTGGTCGTGGGCGTCGGCGTGCGGCCGCGGCTGAAGCTCGCCGAGCAGGCGAGCCTCAAAATCGACCGCGGCGTCCTGGTCGACGCCTTTCTGCGCACCAGCGTTCCCGACATTTACGCCGCGGGCGACATCGCGCGCTGGCCCGATCCGCATTCGGGCGCCGCGATCCGCGTCGAGCATTGGGTGGTCGCCGAGCGGCAAGGCCAGACCGCGGCGCGCAACATGCTCGGCGCCGAGGAGCGGTTCGACGCCGTGCCGTTCTTCTGGAGCCAGCACTACGACGTGCCGATCAACTATGTGGGCCACGCCGAGCAGTGGGACGAGATCGCGGTCGACGGCGACATCGCGGGCCGGGACTGCGTCGTGCGCTATAAGGCCAAGGGCCGCGTGCTGGCGGTCGCCTCGATCTACCGCGACGTCGACAGCCTCAAGGCCGAAGTCGCCATGGAGCAGGGTGCCGCGCCGTAGTGTCCGCAATCCCCTATTGCGTTTTGGGGATTTCCACTCGCGCCTGAAACTGACGTATCCTCATCGGCACGGGCATTATCGGCGCCAGCCGGGATGAGGATGACGTCATGGATGAGCGGGTGACCGCGACCACGCAAGGCCGGCTGAGCGACGCGACGCGCCACCTCGCCGAACATAAGCTCGACGGACTGATTGCCGCGAGCAACGGGCTTAACAATTTTCTGGAATCCAACGCCGTCTTTGTGTTGTCGGGCGTGCGGCCGATCGGTGAAAGCGCCGTCGTGCTCGACCGCGACGGCGGCGCGACCTTGATCGTGACGCCGGCCTGGGACGAGACCCGCGCCGCGGCACTGTCGGCGACCGAGCGCACGATCGGCACCGACGATCTTGCCGCGGCGCTCAAGAGCGCGGTCGGCAGTCATCGTCTCGATCTGTCGCGGACCATATCCGCGGGCCTGTCCATGCTCGGTGCGGCACTGCACGACCGCATCGCCGCGGCGCTCGGCACCTTGCCGGTGCCTGCCGACGAACTGGCGCGCGAGCTTGCCCGCATCCGCACGCCGGAAGAGCTCGCCGCGGCCGAGCGCGCGACATGGATCGCCGAGCGCGGCTATGAACGGCTCCTCGAATATGCGCGCCCCGGTATCCGCGAATACGAGCTCGCCGCCGAGCTTTATTGCTTCACCAAAAAGCTCGGCGCCGAGGATAATTTCCTCTTGATGAGCGCGTCGCAGCACAATCTCGCGGTCCGCGCCGCGGGCGAGCGCATCCTCGATGTCGGCGACATCATTCTCTCCGAGATCACGCCCTGCTATCGCGGCCAGTTCGCCCAGATCTGCCGCACCACCGCGATCGGCGAGCCGCGGCCGGTGATCGCCGAGAAATTCGCCATCCTGCAGGACGCCATGGGCGAGGGGCTTGTCGCCGGCCGCGCCGGCGCGACCGTTGCCGACGTCACGCGCGCGATCAACGGCGTCATCGCCAAGGCGGGCTACGGCGACTACTGCCGGCCGCCTTATATGCGGGTGCGCGGCCACGGCCTCGGCATCACCTCGGACCGGCCCGGCGACATCGTCGACACCAACACGTGCGTGCTGGAAAGCGGCATGGTGTTCGTCATGCATCCGAACCAATACATCCCGGAGAGCGGCTATCTGATGTGCGGCGAGCCGGTGGTGATCGGGCCGACCGGCGCGCGCGCTTTGTCGGCGCGGCCCGCCGCGTTCGATGTGATCGCGGTCTAGGGGCTCAACCCATGCGCACCATGCAGCCGTGCGTGACGATCGGCTCCTACCTGTGGGCGCAAGATCGCATGCCCTACGACGAATTTTTGCTGCGGCTCGAGCCGCTGCACGCCGCCATGGACGCCAATAATTGGCCGGCGGTGCTCGCCTTCGGCGACGTGCGCGAGCACGGCGGCCTTGCCTATCTCACGAACTTCATTCCGCGGGTGCGCTGGGGGATGGCGCTGTTGCCGCGCACGGGCGAGGCGCGACTTTTGTGCGCCATGAGCACGCGCGACCTGCCGGCCATGCGCACGCTGACCTGGATCGCCGACGTGCAGTCCGGTATGGGCCCGGAATGGACCAAGCAGTTCGATCCATGGTTTGCGCGCTTTGCCGGCGAGCAAGCGCTGCGGCTCGGCACCGTCGGCTTCGACATCATGGCGCCGGCGCTCCGCCAAGCAGTCGAGCGCAGTCTCGGCGCGCGCTTTTCGCTGCAACGCGCCGACGATGTCGTCGGCTTGCCGTCGCCGCGCAAACGGCCGCGCGAACTCACCATGCTGCGGGCATCCTGCAAGCTGCTCGACGCTGCGGTCGAAACCATGGTCCAGAGCTGGCGAGCCAATCACGCGCCGGAAGCAGCGGCGCTCGAAGCCGAGCGCATGGCGCGGGCGCGGGCGGCGCAGGACGTGCGCACGCTCATAAGCCTCGACGCCGGTCATACGCTTGTTCCGTTCCAGGGCCGCTTCGAAACATGCGAAGGCCCGCTGGTCGCCTATATCGCCGTCAAGCTCGCCGGCTACTGGGCCGACATGTTCGTCACCGTCGACGACGGCACGGCGCAGCCCGCTGCGGTGAAGGCGCAGGCCGCGCTCGATGCCGCGATCGCGAGCGTGCGGCCGGGCGCGAGTCGCGGCGAGGTTCATGCCAAGGCCGCCGCGGCGCTGGCGCCGCTCAAACTTCATCCGGCGCTCAGCGGCAGCGTCGGCCACGGCATCGGTCTGTCGTTGCACGAAGGCCCAGAATTCGGTGCGACGGAGGCTGCGACGCTCGAGGACGGCGGCGTCTACACGGTGCAGGTCGGTGCCGCTGATGACAGAGCCGGCCATGCGTTGCTCTTGGCGATCGTGCGCTGTACGGCGAAAGGCACCGAAGTGCTGGCGCGATCTTCGTCGGCGGTGGGGGGCTGAAGTGCTGCACGCGAAACATCGCGCCATCGCCGCTGCGGCGCTCCTTACGGCACTCTGTGTCAGCGCATCGGCGGCGCTCGCCGCCGACAAGGTGCGGGTCGGCAAATCGGTGAGCCAGCCGTTCGCATTCGCGCCGGTCGAGATCGGCGCCGCCGAAGGCATTTGGGCCAAGCACGGCCTCGACGTCGAAACCACCATCTTCGCCGGCGACGCCAAATTGCAGCAGGGCATGGTGGCGAACTCGGTCGACTTCGGCCTTGGCTCCGGCCCGGCCATGGGCTTCCTCGCCAAGGGCGTGCCCGCCAAGGCGGTTGGCGCGCTCGCCAACGAGCCGTTGAGCATGGGCTTGATCGTCGGCGCTGCGCCGAAGATCGAGAAGCCGTCAGACCTCAAGGGCACCAAGATCGGCGTCACCACCGCGGGCTCGCTCAGCGACTGGCTGGTGCGCGAGCTGTCGCGGCAACTCGGCTTCGGCTCGACCGGCATCGAACCGGTTGCCCTTGGAGCGATGACCGCGATGGTGGCGGCGCTCAAGCGCGGCCAGATCGACGGCGTGATTTTGTCGTCGTCGCAGGGCTATCAGCTCGAGAAAGCCGGCGAGGCGCGGCTGCTGCTGAAGTTCGGCACCTACATCAAGGATTTCCACACCCACGTCATCTACGCCACCGACGACGCGATCAAGAACCGGCCCGATCAGGTGCGGCGTTTCCTTGCTGGCTGGAAGGACGTCGTCGCCTTCATGGCGGCCAACAAGGCCGAGACCGTGCGCGTCGCGCGGGGGGTCACCGGCCTCGACGAGGACATCGAGAGCCGCGAATACGATGCCGTGATGCCGATGATGTCGCGCGATCTGCGCTTCAGCCCCAAAGCGCTCGACGTGATCGGCAATTCGTTTCCGGAAATGGAAATCCTGCCGGCGAAGCCGGATATGCGCACGCTGTATACGGAAGAGTTTTTGAATTAGCCCGGTGTATCCCGGGCGCAGCGCAGCACCATAAGCGCGTTCACGCGCGTCTTGCGCGCGCTATGGTGGCGCGCCGCAGACCCGGGATCGTTACAAACTCAGGGTCTTTTACGATCCCGGATCAGCGGTGGATCACTTCGTTCTGCACTGCGTCCGGGAAACGCAAGCATCACTCCGGCTTGAAATTCATCGCCACGCCGTTGATGCAGTAACGCAGGTGCGTGGGCGGCGGGCCGTCCTCGAACACATGGCCGAGATGACTGCCGCAGCGGCTGCAATGCACCTCGGTGCGCACCATGCCCCAGCTGCGGTCGGTCGTGCTCTCGACCGCGCCGGGCTGCGGGTCGTTGAAGCTCGGCCAGCCGGTGCCGCTCTCGAACTTCTTCTTCGAGGCGAACAGCTCCTGGCCGCAGCCGGCGCAGGAGAACGTGCCGGCGCGCTTTTCGTAGTTGAGCGCGCAGCTGCCTGGCCGCTCGGTGCCGTGCTCGCGCATGATGTGGAACTGCTCGGGCGTCAAAAGCTTGCGCCACTCCGCCTCGGTATGGGTCACGGGATACTGCTTGGTGTCGATCTGGGTGCTCATGCGGCGCCGCCGTCTTTAAGAGGGTGGGACACCACAAAGGTAATCAAAAGGCGGCAAAGCGCAACCGCGCCGGCCGCGGGCTACAAAGCTGTGATGGCGGCTTGATCGCGGCGAATCCAGTCGGGGGTGCCTGGACAATGTCGGCGCGCACCCGCCATGCTGCGCTCAAACGGAGGAGCAAAATGTTCGAGAAGCCTGGCATGGACGATCTGCGCCGCGCGGCGCAACGGCTCGGCATGCATCCGAGCGACGACTATCTGCGCGCGGTCGGCGAGATCGTCGGCCCGCTGGCGCAGGCCTATGCGGCGCTCGACGCCATGCCCGACGAAGTGCCGGCGGTGAAATATCCGCAGCGCCCATTCCATCGGCCCGAGCGCGACGAGAACCGCCACGGCGCCTGGTACGTGAAGACCGCGATCAAGGGCGCGCCTTCCGGCAAGCTCGCCGGCCGGCGCGTGGCGCTCAAAGATAATGTCTGCCTCGCCGGCGTGCCGATGATGATCGGCGCCGACGTTTTCGAAGGCTACGTGCCAGACGTCGACGCCACCATTGTCGAGCGCATTCTTGACGCCGGCGGCGAGATCGCCGGCAAGGCGGTGTGCGAATATTTCTGCGTCTCCGGCGGCAGTCACACCGCATCGACAGGGCCCGTGCAAAATCCACGCAAGCCGGGCTTTTCCGCCGGCGGCTCGTCGTCGGGCAGCGCGGCGCTCGTTGCCGCGGGCGACGTGGACATGGCGATCGGCGGCGACCAGGCCGGCTCGATCCGCATACCGGCAAGCTTTTGCGGCATCGTCGGGTTGAAGCCGACGTTCGGCCTTGTGCCCTATACGGGCATTGCGCCGCTGGAAATGACGATCGACGCTTGCGGGCCGATGACCAAGGACGTGCGCGACAACGCGCTGCTGCTCGAAGTCATCGCCGGGCCGGATGGCATCGACTCGCGGCAACGCGGCGTGCCCGCCGGCCGCTACACCGAGGCGCTTGAGGTCGGCATCGCGGGCCTGCGCATCGGCGTGCTGAAGGAAGGCTTCGGCCATCCGAATTCAGAGCCGGACGTCGATGCCAGCGTGCGCGCGGCGGCGCAGCGTTTCGCCGCGCTCGGCGCCAGCGTCGAGGACATTTCGGTGCCGTCTCATGCTGCCGGCTTTCCGGTCTGGGCCGCGATCCGCGGCGACGCCGCCTGCATCACGCTGTTGGAAATGAACGGCGCCGGCATCAATCACGAAGGCCTTTATGTCGTCAGCCTGATGGACAAGGCCTTGGCGTCGCGCGGCCGCGCCGACGATCTCGCCGACACCATCAAGATCGCCTCGATCCTGAGCCGCTACACGGTCGACCGCTACGGCGGCCGCTATTACGGCAAGGCGCAGAATATTCGCCGCCGGTTGCGCGCAGCCTATGACACAGCGCTCACGGCGCACGATTTGCTGCTGCTGCCGACCACGCCGATGAAGGCGACGCCGATCCCGCCCAAGGGCGCGACGCCGCAGGAGATCACGCGGCGGAGCTGGGAAGCGACACGCAACACCTGCCCGTTCAACGTCACCGGTCATCCGGCGATCAGCCTGCCGTGCGGCATGGAGGACGGCCGGCCCATCGGCCTGATGCTGGTCGGCCGCGCCTACGACGAAGCCACGCTCTATCGCGCCGCCGCGGCGTTCGAGCGCGATGGCGGCTGGATGGCCGGAACAAGTCCGGCCATGACGCGGGGCGTCACTTGATCGCCAGCGGATTGGTCGGCGAGCCGACCGCGCCGGTGATCGGTATCGCTGGCGCGACGAACATGAACTCGTAGGTGCCGTCGCCGGCGCAATCCTCGGCCAAGTCCTTCAGATAAAAGATCTCGCCCATGGTCATGCCCATGATCGGGATGGTGATCCAGTGCCAGGGCTGGTTGATGCCGCCTTCGGTATTGTTCGGCCGCACCTCGCAGCCCCAGGTGTCGCTAGCGAGCGCGGCGAGCTCGGTCTTGGCGACGAATTCCAGCGTCTCGAAGGCGAAGCCCGGCGCGTCGCCGCCCGGGTAGCCGTCCCAGTTGCCGGCTTTCAGGCAACGCTCCATCTGGCCGGTGCGCACGATGATGTAGTCGCCGCGCTTGAATTCGACTTTCTGCTTCTTCGCCGTCAGCTCGAGGTCGGCGCAGGTGATGCCGTAGCCGTCGTCGAGGCAGTCTTTGCCGAGCGCGCGGGCGACGTCGAGGAACACGCCGCGGCCGACCATCTTGCTCTTGGTTTTCTCGATGCCGCATTTCTGCGCGCCGAACGACGACACTTCGCGGCAGTCGTAGCCGTTCCACATGCTGTTCTCGTAGAACACGTGGCCGAGACCATCCCACTGGGTGCCGCATTGCAGCGGGATTACCACCATGTCGTCGGCGGCGCGGATGCCGCGCTTGTCGAGCACGCCGGAATACGCATCGGTGCCGGTGCGCAGCATGGTGTGCAGCGGATTGATGCGGCCGAGCGCCGGATAATTGGTCTTGCCGCCCTGCGGGCCGTTGTTGTCGAAGTTGAGCGCGAGCGAGATCACCTTGCCCTTTTTGACAAGCCGCGCCGCGGCGACGACGTCTTCGGCGCTGGTGTAATTGAGCGTGCCGATCTCGTCGTCGGGGCCCCACTTGCCCCAGTTCTTGTATTTCTCCGCGGCTTGGCGGAGATCGTCTCGCGTCACCTTGCGCCCTGTCATCGGTTCCTGCCCTGCTGTTGGCTGTAGTCGAAGAATGATAGCATCACCACAAGGTGTGGGGAGGGCTTAATGTCGTCGAGGAATTTTGCGGCGCGTTTGCTGGTGTCGTGTGTGAGTCTCACGTGGGCAGGGGCGAGCATTGCCGCCGAAACTTATCCCGCGCATCCGGTGAAGATCATCGCGCCGTTCGCGGCCGGTGGCCCAAGTGACATCATCGCGCGCATCCTGGCCGACAAGCTGTCGGCGAGCTTGAAACAACAGTTCTATGTCGAAGACCATCCCGGCGCCGGCGGCAATATCGGCATGACCCAGGTCGCGCGCGCGGCGCCGGATGGCTACACCATCCTGGTGGCGAGCTCGAGCTTTGTGGTCAATCCGAGCCTCTATGCGGCTCCGCCCTACGATCCATACAAGGATTTTGCCCCGGTCACGCTGGCGGTGGATTCGCCGAATGCCTTGTTCGTGCACCCTTCAGTTTCGGCCAAGACGGTGAAGGAATTGATCGCCTTGATGAAGGCCGATCCCGGCAAATATCCCATCGCCAATTCGGGACTGGGCACGACGCCGATGCTGGCTTCCGAATTGTTCAAGCTCACCTTCAAGCTCGACGTCACTACCGTTCCCTATAACGGCGGCGCGCCCGTGATCCAGGCGGTGGTCGGCAATCAAACACCGACCGGCTTCGCGACCTTGCCGCCGGCCTATCCTCAGATCAAGGCCGGCACGCTGCGCGCGCTCGCGGTGACATCGGCGAAGCGCTCCGAATCTATTCCGGACGTGCCGACCATGGCGGAGGCCGGCGTCGAAGACCAGGAATCCGACACCATGCAGGGCGTCTTCGTTCCGGCGGGAACGCCGCCGGAGATCGTCGCGCTGTTGAACCGGGAGATCGTCGCCGCCCTTAAGCTTCCGGATGTGCAGGCCAAGTGCCAACAGATCGGCTTTGACGTGATCGGCGGCACGCCCACGGAATTTGCCGCTTACATCAAGAAAGAGGTGGATCGCTGGCACAAGGTCATCGTCGACGCCAAGATTCCGCAGATTCAGTAAACTATGCCTTCCTTAGCGGGATGCGCGGACCCAGTCCGCGCATGACAATCGAAGGGGCATCATGCGCATCACCGACATCCGCGAGACCGCGATCCCGCTCAACTCGACGCTGGCGAATTCCAGCATCGATTTTTCCGAAATGACGACCTCGGTCGTAGCGGTGATCACCGACGTCAAGCGCGACGGCAAGCCGGTCTGCGGCTTCGCCTTCAACTCCACCGGGCGCTACGCCTGCGGCGCGCAGATGCGGGCGCGGTTCATTCCGCGCATCCTTAAAGCGCAGCCGCAATCGCTGCTGAACGAGGCCGGCGACAATTTCGCGCCGGAAAAAATCCTCGCCGTGATGATGCAGAACGAAAAGTCCGGCGGCCACTCCGAGCGCTCGATCGGCATCGGCACCATCGAAGTCGCGGTGTGGGACGCCGTCGCCAAGATCGCGCAAAAACCGCTGCACGCCCTGCTCGCCGAGCGCTTCAACGGCGGCAAGATCGTGGAGAAAGTCTTTTGCTATGTCGGCGGCGGCTGGTACGCGCCGGGCAAGACCACGCGCGATCTGCAGGACGAGATGCGGCGCCATCTCGACGCCGGCTACACCATGGTGAAGATGAAGGTCGGCGGCATGGCGCTTGCCGACGATCTTTCCCGCGTCGCGGCGGTGAAGTCGATCCTGCCGAAGGGCGGCAAGCTCGCGGTCGACGCCAATTCCAAATTCGGACGCGACGACGCGCTTGCTTATGCGCGCGGCTTGCAGCCGTTCGGGCTACGCTGGTTCGAGGAGCCGTGCGATCCGCTCGACTTCGCGCTGCTGGCTGAGATCGCCGACACCTACGACGCGCCGCTCTCGACCGGCGAGAATTTGTTCTCGACCCAGGACGTGGAGAACCTGGTGCGCTTCGGCGGCTTGCGCGCCCAGCGCGCCGACGTGATCCAGGTCGACCCGCCGCAGGCCTACGGCATCAGCCAATATGCCCGCACGCTCGACATGCTGGCGCGGCACCAATGGCCGCGGCGGCTGATGTTTCCCCACGGCGGCAATCAGATGTCGCTCGCCATCGCCGCGGGCTTCGGGCTGGGCGGCGCGGAGTCCTATCCCGGCGTGTTCGGCGATTTCGGCGGCTTCGCCGACGACGCCGAGTTGCACGACGGCTATTTGACCTTGAGCGATCGACCCGGGATCGGCTTCGAGGGCCAGGCGCGGCTTTATCGCATCATGGCGGAGCTCGCCGCTTGACTTCCTCCTCCCTTGTTGGGGGAGGGGACAGGCAGAGCCCGCGTCGCGATCAATCTAACAATCCCGCGCCCCGATAGGCCGCGACCGCGCCGGGATGCAGCGCGACACCGCCGAATTCGAGCGCGCCCGCGCCTTCCGCCCGCAGCGGCGCGAACAGCGCCGCCATGCCGTCGAACAGTGCATTCAGTCGCGGCAGCTCTTCGCGCGCAGCGAAGATCGCGGCGGTGACCTCGCGCACGGTGGCTTCGGCGACGCGGGCGTGGGTCACCAGCACATTGACCACGGCCGGCTGCGCCACGTCCTTGTCGAGCGCGCGCAACGCGCCCCGACGCATCACGGTGCGGCGATAGAACGGCACCGCGCGCAACACGGTTTCGAGATCGCTCGCCGCATAGGGCAGCACGCGGATTTCGGCGCGGGCATCGAGCGCGGTCATGACCTTGTTGGGGATCGGGCATTGCAGCTGCGCGTCGGCGCCGCCACGCGCCAGCGCCTCGGCGCCGGCGGCAAAATCGAGATAGAGCGGCGTCAAGTCGGCAAAGCTCATGGCCAGCGCGCCGAGGATGACGCGGGCATGCTGCGCCATGCCGCTTTTCTCCGGGCCGGCGACCAGGCGCCGGCCGCGCAAGTCGCGCACGGTGCGCAGCGCGGAATTGGCAGAGGCAATGAAGAACAGCGGCCCGGCATTCATCGGCGCCACCATGCGCAGATCGATCTTCGCGGCAAACGGCGCCTCGCCATTCTTGGCGCGGCCGATCCAGTTCGACGCCATGAAGCCGAAATCGATTTCGCCTGCTTGCAGGCGGTTGGCGTTCTCGACGCTGGCGTGCGCCGAGACGCTGACCTCGACTGGCCCAAGCGCAGGCACGCGCTCGAGCACCGTCTTCAGCGCCAGACCTTGGCCGAGAAACGTCGAGTTCGCTTCCGCGGTGCCGATGCGCACGCCCGCCATATCAGCCGCCATGTCAGCCGCCATGTCACTCGGCCTTGATGCCCTTCTCGCGGATCACCTTGCCCCAGCGGGCGATCTCGGCGCGCAGATAACTTTCGAATTCTCCGGGCGTGCTCGGCGCCGGCTGGGTGCCGGCGTTGTGCAGCCGCGTCCGCACCTCGGGGTCGTTCACCGCCGCGACCAGCGCGGCGTTGAGTTTTAAGATGACCTGAGGCGGCGTGCCGGCCGGCGCCAGCACGGCGTCCCAGTTGTCGCCGACCACGTCGGCAAAGCCCTGCTCGACGAAGGTCGGAACGTCGGGAAAAATGTCGGAACGCTCGGACGAAGTCGCGGCGAGCGCCTTGAGCTTGCCGGCCTTGACCTGCGCCATGACGGTGGGGACATCGCCGAACAGGCCGTCGAGATGGCCGGCGAGCATGTCGGTGATCGCCGGCGCGGCCCCGCGATAGGGCACGCCCTGCAGCTTGATGCCGGCGGCGTCCTCGAACAATTGCCGACCGAGATCGGAAATGGCGCCGCGGCCGGTGATGCCGATGGTGATGCTGTTAGGTTTCTGCCGCGCCAGATCCGCGAGCTCGCGTGCCGAGCCGACCTTCATGTCGGCGTTGACGACGAGGATGGTGGAATTGACCGCGGCCTTGCCGACCGAGGCAAAATCCTTCAGCGGATCGTAGGGCAGGTCGCTGCGCAAGGTCGGATTGATGGCCACCGCGCCGACGGTGGTGAAGAACAGCGTGTAGCCGTCGGGCTCGGACTTCGCCACATATTCGGCGCCGATCGCGCCGTTGGCGCCGGGCTTGTTCTCGACCGCGATCGGCTGGCCGAGCAGCGCCTGCATCTTGTCGGCGATGACGCGGGCGGTGAAATCGGCGGTGCCGCCCGGCGCGAAGGCGACGATCATGTGGATCGGCCGCGCCGGGAAATCCTCGGCGCGGGCGGCGACGCTCGACGCGGCGAAAATCAAAGCGGCGGCGCAACGGGCCGCAATACGGGTCGGGAGCGGCACGGCGGCGGCACCATAGCCGCCGGCAGGTCAGCCGGACAGGCGCTCGATTGCCGCGCCGCATTGGCCGAGCTTGTGCTCCAGCCGCTCAAAGCCGCGGTCGAGATGATAGACGCGGTTGACGATGGTTTCGCCCTCGGCGGCGAGCGCCGCGATCACGAGCGACACCGAGGCGCGCAGATCGGTCGCCATCACCGGCGCGCCCTTGAGTTGCTCGACGCCTTCGATGGTGGCGCGTTCGCCGTCGAGGTGGATGCGGGCGCCGAGCCGCGCCAGCTCCTGGACGTGCATGAAGCGGTTCTCGAATACGGTCTCGACGATGTGCGAGGTGCCACGCGCCCGCGTCATCAGCGCCATGAGCTGGGCCTGCAGGTCGGTGGGAAATTCCGGAAACGGCGCCGTGGTGACGTCGACCGGCTGCAGGCCGGTGCCGCTGCGGGCGACGCGGATGCCCTGATTGGTCGGCGTCACGGTGACGCCCGCATGCGCCAGCACGTCGAGCGCGGCCTGCAAGAGCTCCGGGCGGCCGTTCTGCAGCAGGATGTCGCCGCCCGCCATGGCGACCGCCATCGCATAGGTGCCGGTCTCGATGCGGTCGGGCAGCACGGCATGGCGCGCGCCGTGCAGCTTGGCCACGCCCTCGATCACGATGCGGCTGGTGCCGGCGCCGGCGATGCGCGCGCCCATCTTGTTCAAACAATCGGCGACGTCGCCGATTTCGGGCTCGCGCGCCGCGTTCTCGATCACGGTGGTGCCGTTGGCGAGCGCCGCCGCCATGATCGCGGTGTGGGTGCCGCCGACGGTGACCTTGGGAAACGCGATCTCGCCGCCGCGCAAGCCCTGCGGTGCGTGCGCCACCACATAGCCGCTGTCGATGTCGATCTTGGCGCCGAGCCGCTCCATGGCGAGGATCAGAAGGTCCACCGGCCGCGTGCCGATGGCGCAGCCGCCGGGCAGCGACACCCGCGCCTCGCCCATGCGCGCGACCAAGGGCGCCAGCACCCAGAAGCTCGCGCGCATCCGCGACACCAGCTCATAGGGCGCCGTGGTGTCGACGATGCTGGCGGCCGAAATGTGCAGGGTCTGGCCGTGGTCGGCGGCCTGGCCGGCGCGCTTGCCGCTGGTCATGATGTCGACGCCGTGATTGCCGAGGATGCGCTCGAGCAGCGCCACGTCGGCGAGCCGCGGCACGTTGTCGAGGATCAGTGTGTCCTCGGTGAGGAGGCTCGCGATCATCAGCGGGAGCGTGGCGTTCTTCGCCCCGGAAATCGGGATGGCGCCGTTCAAGGGCCGGCCGCCGACAATGCGAATGCGATCCATCATCACCCCCACAAGCCCTTAACCCTCGGGCGGTTCCGACTTCCCGCCCGGATTGCGGCGAAAGTCAGGTGCCGCGGGCTCTTCGTCTGCGGCCACGGCGGCGGGTTCGCTCGCCCGGCCGCGGGCTTGCGCCTTGCGGCGCTTGAGGTTCTCCCGCAGCGCCGCGGCGAGCCGCTCGCTGCGCGCCGCCCATTTCTCCGCCTTGCCGTCCTTGGCCATGGCGCAGGGTCAAAGCATGGCGACCACCGCGCCGCAACCGCCCCGCTGCGCTTGCGCCGATACCCCCCATATGGCAAGGATCGCGGCGCTTTCAGTACATTCGCGTCGGCCGCTGCCGTAGCTCAGTGGTAGAGCACCCCCTTGGTAAGGGGGAGGTCGTAAGTTCAATCCTTACCGGCAGCACCACGTCTGAGGTGTCGCGTATCGTCGATCGGCGCAGACGCGCCATGTGGCCGGTGGAGCGTCCAAGGTTTCACTTCTTCTTTCTTTTTGGCGGCTTCTTTCCTCGCGCTCCCTTTTGCTTGTTCGATTTTGTCTCGGCAGTGGCCGCCTTCAGCTGCTTTCTGACGTAATCATCGAACTCGGGGTCCAACAAATCCATCGGACACCAGATCGGATAAGTAATTTCGTGGATACCGAAGTACTTGGCGCGATGATGTACGTCGCAAAGGACCCAAAGATTGTCCGGGCTATGGTCTACCCACCCCTTCACATCCTCCACTGTCATTTGCCGTTTGTACATCGGATCGGAGTGCCGAGCGGCGAGGTGTGGTCGCAGAATCGCGTTGAACTTTGCCGGATCAATCGCGTTGGCAAGGGCCCACTCTATCACGTGATGGTGCGTTTCCATCTGCTTTGCACCGTAGGGATTCTTTTTCGGGTTCTGCAGAGTGCTGAACCTTACGCCGCACACAAGGCATGGAAGGTCCTTTTTCTTTGTAAGGTCGACATGCACCTTATGATATGCAGGTGACTCCGTGCGTTTGTCGTGCGCCGGATAGTAAGCGATTTCGTTTAGTATGCGGCGCTTCTCGTTAATCGTCTTTGCTGCCTTGATACGTTCAACGTGCTGCTGAACCAACTCTTGGTCTTGGAGCCTGGTTCGATTTCGTATGTCTTGAGCTGCGAAACCAAGATCACGCGCGGAGGCGCGTGGACCGGTCGCCGATCTGGAGTTACGCTTGGCCATCTTCCCCCTCCATTTAATCCGGGTCGATACAACTCGCCCGATCTTGGCCAAAGTCTGCACACCTCAAGGTTTATAGTCAATAATACGCAATCGAAACGCAGTATCGAGCTGTCGCAAGTATTCCGGATTTCACAATTGCCCGACAACAAACGACACCCCCAGGATCGCAGCAAAACAACCGAGCCAGGCGATGACGAGAGCGGCGAAGCGCGCCGCGGCGTCGCGCGCCGGCATTGTCAGCGTGTGCCGCGTGCTGAAATAGCGCGCGATGGCGCAGATGAACCAGACGGCGACGGCGGGACCGAGCCAGACTGTTACTGTCATGGCGTAGAGCGCCTGCAGGCGGGCGTCGAGGCTTGCGGCGTTGTCGGCGGCGACGCTGACGAGGCCGCCGAACGGCACGATCGGCAGGCCCGCCAAAACGCCGCGGACGGAATCGCGCATCGGCAGATAGGCCGTCGCCAGCAGGAAGCCGCCGAGGCAGATCGCGAACAGCAAAATCTTGAGGCGGCTGCGCACGATCACGTCGGCGAGCGCCGGCATTTGATCCGACCAATCGAGCTTTTGCACCAGCGCGTCGGCGCGCAAGGCATAAAGCGCGGCCGCCGCCAGCAGCGCGCCGGCAAGCGTGGCGGCGACGGCAAAGCTCAGTTGTTGGTTGGCGGCGATGCCGCGATGAACTTTGTCGCGGCTGACGACAAAGAGCCACAGCGCGCTGATCGCGAGCGCCAGCGTCCATGCCAACGGCGCCGGCGGCAGCGTTTTGGCTAGGCCGAGAAACGCCAGCATATAGAGCCCGCACAAGGCGCCGTTGATGATCGGCATCCACAGCATGGTGGCGGCCATGGGTGCGACGCGCGCACGCTCGGAAAAATAGAACGCAAGCCCGTTCAAGGCCGGAAAGGTCAGCATCAATCCGGCCGCGGTCGGCACCGCGGCGGCGAGATAGACGATGCCGACGTAAATGACGGTGCCGATCGTCGTCCGCAGCACGATGCGCACGGGCCGACCTTTAGTCCGTCAGTTCAGTGACGCCCGGCATGATCAGGCGCTCGATCGTGACCGAGGCGTCGACCTGGCCGAGCGCACGCTCGGCGTCGATGAGGTTTTGCAGCTTGCGCCGCGACACCGTGCTGCCCGGCTCGAAATAGGCGATGCGGCGCAGCAGATCGTAGCTCGCCGCCGCGTCATCCTTCTGCGCATGGGCGGCGCCGACCAGAATGTCGACCGCCTCGTCGCGGTGGCTCTCGTCGGCGAGCCAGGCGATGGCCTTGTCGGTCGCGGCGAGCAGCCGCTTGACCTGCGGCCCATGCGCCGCCGCCCAGGATTTCCGCACCAGCATGCCGGTGAACGGCAAGTCTTTGACGTAATCGGCCGAATAGCCGAGCGTCACATAGCCTGCGGCATTGGCCTGGAAATTGAGCGGCGGCAGCACGAAGGCAGCGTCGGCGACGCCGGCCTTCAGCGCCGCGTAGCGCGCCGCGGCGACGCCGGCGACCAGCTCGTCGTAATCGCTGCGCTGCAGGCCGTTGGCCGCCGCCATGCGCTCGAAATAGACCGTGGTGACGTCGTTGACCTGGCCGACCGAGATGGTCTTGCCCTTGAGGTCGGCGATGGTCTTGAGCCCCGGCTTGCCGATCAGCGCATAGGGCGCGGTATTGCCGATGATGCGCACGATGGCGAGCGGCGCGCCCTTGGCGATGGCGTGCATGGCGTTGTCGTTGCCGATGCTCAGCGCCACGTCGAACGCGCCGCCGGTGAGCTGCTGCGCCACCGCCGGTCCGCTCTGCGCGAAGTTGATTTCGACGTCGAGGTCTTCGGCGGCGAAGATGCCCCTCTTCGCGGCGACGTAGAATGGCCACAGCGGCGCCTGGCCGCCGAGCGTGCCGCCGACGATCTTGTCGGCGGCGCGCGCCCGCCCCGTCAGCGCCGCCGCGCCGATCAGGCCGACGAAAATGCGTCGCGAGATTTTTGTCATGACTCCCCCGGCTGGCCGGGGAATTATAGCGGAGTTTCAGGGCTTGGTGACCTTGAACGCGCCGACGAAATTGTCGCGCACCGTCGTCGCCTGGGCGCAGCGGGTTTGGACCGCTCGCCAACGGGTTCCAAGATTGGTCGTGTCATAGGAGCGCGAAATCCGTTATATTTGCTCACCGGAGATGTCACGTATGACCAAACTCGTCGAACAGGCAATTGCGGCCATCAGTCGATTGCCGCCGGAGACCCAGGACGACCTTGCCCGGCTGATGCTGGCGCTCGCCGAAGGTTCGCCGACGCCGCTGACGCCCGACGAAGCGGCGGCCATTGCCGAGGCCGAGGCCGAGATCGCTGGCGGTCATCGCGTTCCGCCGGAAACGATCCAGGCGTTCTGGCGTGCTCACGGGTTATGAACCTTGTTTATGCGCCTCGTGCCTTACGCGATCTCGAAAGCATTGCCGCTTATCTTACTGAGCGCAGTCCTGCCGCTGCGCTGACCGTGCTTGGCGCGATCAAATCCTCGATCGACGCCCTGAGCTTTTTTCCACAGATCGGCCGCCGCATCGATAGTGCCGGGCATCGGCGTTTGCCGGTGCTGCGCTATCCGTATCTGGTCTTCTATCGTATTGCGGGTGACGAGCTTCTCATCCTGCACATCCGCCACACGTCGCGTCGTCCGATCGACTCTGAGACCGAGCTTTGATTCGACCTCGGGAATTCCGTCGATGTAGGATAAGTAAGTCGATCGATCATATGAAACACCCAGGGAACCGCACATGAACACCCAAATCAGACCGCCGCGCATGGGGCCGCAGCCATGGCCGGCGGTCCGCGGAAAACTCGATCAGTCGCTGCCGTTCGCCAATATGCGCGATACGCCGTATTACCGCGACGCGGTGTGGGAGCAGTTCTCCAAGGCTGAATACGACCGCCGCTACGCCGCGCTGCGTGACAAGATGCGCGCGCACAAGCTCGACGCCATCATTGTGCCGGGCGGGCCAAGCCACTGGAGCTTTGGCGGCGGCATGCTGTGGCTGACCGGCCATTGGGAATGGCACGCGCTGGCGAGCTACGTGCTGGTGCCGCTGCAGGGCGAGCCGACCATGATTTATTCCATGGGCGGCACCCACGCCGAAGCGGTGCGCCGTCAGGTCGAGATCGCGGTCAAGGACGTGCGCCATAGCCGCAGCGGCCGCTACGCCGACATTATGGTGGAGCGCCTGCGCGAGCTGAAACTCGAGCGCGGGCGCATCGGTCTCATGGAGGTCGATCCGCGCCACGGCGATTACATGCCGGTCAACCAGTACAATGTGCTGCGCGACAATCTGCCTGACGCCGAGCTCGTCTTCACCAAGGGCTTCTTGCACGAGCTGCTCTCGGTGCACAGCGCCGAGGAGCTCGACTGCATCCGCAAAGCGGGCGCGCTGTGCAAGGATGCCATGGACGCCATGGTGGCGCGCGCCAGGCCGGGCGTGAAGGAATACGAGCTGCGCGCGGCGGCCGGCTCAGCCATCCTCGAAGGCGGCGGCGACATCGATTTTCTCATCATCGGCTCGACGCCGATGGCGAACCCCGCGATGATCTTCGGCAATCCGCGGCCGTCGGCGCGCGTGCTGCAAAAGGGCGACATCATCAATATGGAGCTTGCCGCCGGCTATCGCGGCTATACCGCGCAGATCGGCTCGCCGATCTGCGTCGGTGAGCCGACCGAAATGGTGAAGAAGTTCTGGCACGAGGTGACGCTGCCCGGCTACCGGCGCATCGTCGCTGAGATCGCGCCCGGCAAGGCAGCCGAGAACATGCGCATCGCCAGCAAATTCTTCCGCGACAACGGCTACCAGTCGCGGCCGACCCAATGCCACGGCATCGATCTCGTCACCGACGGCCCGCACGTTGTCGCCGAGCACGTGGCAGCGGAAAAATTCGAGGAAATATTGCGGCCCGGCATGGTGATCATGGCCGAGCCCAATCCCATCACGCCGGACGGTATGTTCGGAATTTTCCTCGGTCACACCTTCATCGTCACCGACTCCGGCCACGAGGTGGTCGACGATTTCCCGTTGGAGATCGCGGTGGCGGGATAAATCCGCGGCTGTAGGGTGGGTAGAGCGAAGCGAAACCCACCATGGGGCCGCGAGGCTGCTTGATGGGTTTCTCTACGCTCTACCTATCCTACGAGTGCGGCATCAGAAACTTGAAGTCGCAGCCTTCGTCGGCGCCGAGGATTTGCTCGGCGAAGAGCTTCGCGTAGCCGCGCTGTGGTACTTCCGCCGGCTTCGGCATCGCGGCCGCGCGCTTTTTCAGCTCGGCGTCATCGACCTTCAGCGCGATGCTGCGCTCCTTCACCGACAACCGGATGCGGTCGCCGTTGCGGACGAGGCTGAGCGGGCCGCCGGAGGCGGCGTCGGGCGTGATGTGCAGCACGATGGTGCCGAAGGCGGTGCCGCTCATGCGCGCGTCAGAAATGCGCACCATATCCTTGACGCCGCGCTGCGCGAGCTTCCTCGGGATCGGCAGGTAGCCGGCTTCGGGCATGCATTCGGGCGCGTGGGGGCCGGCGTTCTGCAGCACCAGAATATCGTGCGGCTCGACGTCGAGCTTGGGATCGTCGATACGCGCGGCGAGATCGGCGAGCGAGGAGAACACCACGGCGCGGCCTTCGTGCTCGAACAATTTGGCGTCGGCCGCCGAGCGCTTGAGGATCGCGCCCTTGGGCGCGAGATTGCCGAACAGCGCGACGAGCCCGCCCTCGGACTCCAGCGGCTTGTCGTGCGCGGCGATGATCGCGCGGTCGACATAGCCATCGGCGTCGCCTTCAAGCCGCTCGCCCAAAGTCTCGCCGGTCACGGTCATGCAATCGAGATGCAACAGGGGTTTCAGCTCGCGCAACAGCGCGCCCATGCCGCCGGCAGCGCAAAAGTCTTCCATATAGCCGTTGCCGACTGGCTTCAGATTGACCAGCACCGGCGTCGCGTCCGACAGCGCGTTGAGCTTGTCGAGCGAGACCTTGACGCCGGCGCGGCCGGCGATCGCGGTTAGATGAATGACCGCATTGGTCGAGCCGCCAAGCGCGAGCAGGACGCGCAGCGCATTCTCTACGGATTTCCCGGTGACGAGCTGCAACGGCTTGCGCTTCGAGCCGATCAGCTTCACCGCGGCGGCGCCGGTCGCCTCGGCGGCGCGCAGCCGGTCGGCGTGGACTGCCGGGATCGCCGCGGTGCCGGGCAGGCACAGACCGAGTGCCTCCGTGAGGCAGGCCATGGTCGAGGCGGTGCCCATCACAGCGCAGGTGCCGGCGGTGACGGCGAGCTGGCCCTCGACCTCGGATATCTCTTCGGCGTCGATGTCGCCGGCGCGATAGCGCGCCCAAAACCGCCGGCAGTCGGTGCAGGCGCCGAGCCGCTCGCCGCGGTGCCGGCCGGTCATCATCGGGCCGGCAACGAGCGCGATGGCCGGGCGGTCGGCCGACACCGCGCCCATCAGCTGCGCCGGCACGGTCTTGTCGCAGCCGCCCATCAACACGACCGCGTCCATCGGCTGCGCGCGAATCATCTCTTCGGTGTCGATCGCCATCAGGTTGCGGTATTTGAGGCTGGTCGGCGTCAGGAACACTTCACCGAGCGAGATGGTGGGAAATTCCAGCGGCAGGGCGCCCGCGGCGAGCACGCCGCGTTTGACCGCCGCGAGCAGTTCGGGAAAGTGCCGGTGACAATTGTTGAAGTCGGACGCCGTATAGGCGATGCCGATCACGGGCTTGTCGAGAAAGGCGCGCGAATAGCCCATGCTCTGCGCGAACGAGCGCCGCAGATAGCGCGAGAAGTCGCGGTCGCCGTAGTCGGTCAGGCCGTGGTTCAGGCCGGCGGTTGGGTCTGGCATGCGCTGGCCACTATGCGAAATGGCGCCGGTTTTCGCTAGAAATTTTCCAAGCCGGCCCCGACAAGGAGGCTGATTTCGCCTTGCGGCGCCGGTTTGATCGGCATCAATGCCACGGCAACCAACCGCCCGGATAAAGTCTCGACAAAGACCCTGGAACGCTTCTAGAACTACCCTGGTCGAGTTCCAAAGAGGCTCCTAACGGCCCCGCCTGTCGGACGCTTAAACCTCATGAATTATCGTCGGAATTCCAAAGTCGACTACCACGGCTTCTTTGCCGGTGCGCTGGGCCGGCTGCATAGCGAGCGGCGCTACCGCGTGTTCGCCGATCTGGAGCGTATCGCCGGCCGCTTCCCGCACGCCGTCTGGCATTCGCCGGACGGCCCGAAGCAGGTCGTGATCTGGTGCTCCAACGACTATCTCGGCATGGGCCAGCACCCGAAGGTGATCGGTGCCATGGTCGAGACCGCGACCCGCATGGGCACCGGCGCCGGCGGCACCCGCAACATCGCCGGCAACAATCACCCGGTGGTCGAGCTCGAGCGCGAGCTTGCCGATCTGCACCGCAAGGAGGCGGCGCTGGTCTTCACCTCCGGCTATGTGTCGAACGAGACCGGCATCTCGACGCTCGCCAAGCTGATGCCGAACTGCCTCATCCTGTCGGATGCCTGGAACCACAATTCGATGATCGAGGGCGTGCGCCAGGCGCATACCGAAAAGCAGATCTTCCGCCACAACGACATGGCGCATCTCGAAGCGCTACTCGCCGCCGCCGATCCGGCGCGGCCGAAGCTCGTCGTGTTCGAGAGCCTTTACTCGATGGACGGTGACGTGGCGCCCGTGGAAGCGATTTGCGAGCTTGCCGAGCGCTACGGCGCCATGACCTATGTGGACGAGGTGCACGCGGTCGGCATGTACGGCGCCCGCGGCGGCGGCATCAGCGAGCGCGACGGCGTCGCGCAGCGCATCGACGTGATTGAGGGTACGCTCGCCAAGGCCTTCGGCTGCCTCGGCGGCTATATCGCCGGCTCGACCGCGTTGATCGACGCGGTGCGCTCCTATGCGCCGGGCTTCATCTTCACCACGGCGCTGCCGCCGTCGGTCGCCGCCGCGGCGACGGCCGCGATCCGGCATCTCAAGACTTCGCAATGGGAGCGCGAGCGGCATCAGGACCGCGCCGCTCGCACCAAGGCGGTGCTCACCGCGGCGCGGCTGCCGGTGATGACAAGCCCGACCCACATCGTGCCGGTCTATGTCGGTGATCCGGAGCGCTGCAAGGCGGCGAGCGACCTGCTGCTTGCCGATCACGGCATCTACATCCAGCCGATCAACTATCCGACCGTGCCGAAGGGCACCGAGCGGCTGCGTATCACGCCGAGCCCGTATCACGACGACGTCTTGATCGACACGCTCGCCGAAGCGCTGGTCGATGTTTGGGGCAAGCTCAATCTGCCGTTCAAGGAACGCGCGCTCGCGGCAGAGTGACTCGTCATTCCGGGGCGCCACGAAGTGGCGAACCCGGAATCCATAGTCACCATCGTTGAAGTTGGATGCTACGGCGCAACGCCTTTCTGCGCCCGCGGTGATTATGGATTCCGGGTTCCTCGCTTGCGCTCGGCCCCGGAGTGACTCGGAGCCAAGCGCCGTGCCGCATACGCGACCGAAAACGTCACCACCAGAAATCGCGCGAGATGATGGGCCCCGACGTAAACCGGATCGAGGTGCAGTGCCAGCGCCAGCACCATCATGGTGTCCTGGGCGCCCGGCGCGAACGCGATGACGACGTTGGCGACCGCGAACGGATAGAAATGCACGACGACGGCGACGAACACCGCGGAGACCGCCATCGACACAGCGAATGAGCCGAAGGCGGCGCCGAGATAGCCGACCAGCATCCGCGCCGAGGTGTTGGCGAAGCGCGAGCCAACCAGGCCGCCGAGCATGACCACGGCGCCGGGGCCGATCCACCACGGCAACACAGCTTGAATGTAGCCTGAGCCGTGCAGCAGCGCCGAGCCGGTCAGCGCGCCGAACATCAGGCCGCCGGGAAAGCGCAAATACAGAAATGCCGCGGCGAAGCCGATCGAGACCGCGACCAGCAAGATCATCTGCCCAAGCACGGCCATGTCGGCTTCGCCGCGCGCCACCGCGACCGCCGGCACCACGAAGCCGAACGGCGCCAGCGCATTCGGCAGACCGATCACGATCAGCAGCACGCGCACGGTCTGCACGATGGCGACGGCGCGTAGATCGGCGCCGAGCTCCGACGACAGCGCGATCACCTGCGCCATGGCGCCGGGACTTGCGCCCATCAGCGCCGACAACGCGTCCCAGCCGTGCACGATGCGCAGATAGCTCGACGTCGCCAGTATCAGCGCGATCGAGCACAGCATCAGACAGGCGATGCTCACCGGCCAGGTGGTGACGCCGCGCAGCGTTTCCGGCGTCACCACGGCGCCGAGCAGAATGCCGACGATGACGTAGCAGATGCGGGCGAGCGGCAGCGGCAAGCGCATCGGCCGGCCGAGCAGCGCGGCGATCGCCACCGCCAGCACCGAGCCGGAGACGAGGCCGGCCGGCAGCCCCAAATACGTGAACGTCAGCGCGCCGGCGAGCGCGATGGCGAGCGTCTCGACGGTTTCGATGAGGATGCGCCGCGCGGGCAGGGCGAGGACCATTGACCGGCCATGAATGCGCCCTCGCCGTTACGCCGTCAACGCGCGTGCCCCGAGCCATGGACAGGCCAACCAAAAAATGATGACCTTGCCTGCAAACAGGCGCGCAGACCCCCCGCGCGGCTGAGTTTAGGGCAGGGCGATGTTGCAAGGCTGGGTCGTCGTCATCATCGCGCTCGCCTATATCGGCTTTTTGTTCGTGGTGGCGAGCTATGGCGACCGCAGGCGCGAGCTCGCGCGCGGCACCGCGTCGCGCTTGCTGATCTATCCGCTGTCACTTGCGATCTACTGCACATCGTGGACGTTCTTCGGCTCGGTCGGGCTCGCCTCGCGCACCGGCTACGATTTCCTCACTATCTATATCGGCCCGATGCTGATGGTCGGGCTCGCCTGGCCGCTGATCATCCGCGTCGTGCGGCTGGCCAAGGGCCAGAACATCACCTCGATCGCCGATCTGATCGCGGCGCGTTACGGCAAGAGCCAGGCGGTGGCGGCGACGGTGGCGCTGATCGCCATCGTCGGCATGGTGCCTTACATCGCGCTGCAGCTCAAAGCGGTGTCGGCCTCGGTCGGCACCATCCTGGCGCAGACTTATCCAGGCAGCACCCAGCCGATGGTCGGCGACAGCGCGCTGCTGGTCGCGCTGCTGATGGCGGCGTTCGCGGTGCTGTTCGGTACGCGCCACACCGACGCCACCGAGCACCAGGATGGGCTGATGCTGGCGGTGGCGACGGAGTCCATCGTCAAGCTCTTGGCCTTCCTCGCTGTCGGCGTCTTCGTCACCTTCGTCATGTTCGACGGCCCGGTTGCGCTGTTCTCCCGCGCGCTCGCGCAGGCCAACACCGCTGCGGTGCTGACGCGCACGCCGCAGCTGGCGAGTTTTTGCGCCATGACGGCGCTGTCGCTGTTCGCCATCATGCTGCTGCCGCGGCAGTTCCATGTCTCGATCGTCGAGAACCACAACGAAGCCGAGGTGCGACGCGCCGCCTGGCTGTTCCCGCTTTACCTCGTCCTCATCAATCTGTTCGTGCTGCCGATCGCCGTGGCCGGGCTGTTGACGTTTGCCCCCGGCAGCGTCGACAGCGACATGTTCGTGCTGGCGCTGCCGCTCGCCGCTCACTCCGAGCTGATCACGCTGATCACCTTCATCGGCGGGCTGTCGGCGGCCACCGCCATGGTGATCGTTGAATCGGTGGCGCTGGCGATCATGGTGTCGAACGACATCGTCGTGCCGCTGCTGCTCAAGCGCAACGCCAACCTGGTCGGCACGCCGAGCGACGCCGGCGCGCGGCTGCTGACCACGCGCCGCATCGCCATCTTTGTCATCCTGCTGCTCGCCTACATCTACTACCGCTCGGCCGGCGAGGCGCAGCTCGCCGCCATCGGGCTTCTGTCCTTCGCGGCGATTGCGCAGCTGGCGCCGGCATTTTTCGGCGGTCTGGTCTGGCCGCGCGGCACCGCGCGCGGCGCCATCGCCGGCATGACCGCGGGCATTCTGGTCTGGGGCTATACGCTGCTGCTGCCGAGCGTGTCCGATGCCGGCATTGTGAGCGAGCGAATCCTGACCGATGGGCCATGGGCGCTCGCCTGGCTGCGGCCGCAGGCGCTGCTCGGCCTCGACCTGCCGCCGCTGGTTCACGGCGTGCTGCTCAGCCTCGCCGTCAATGTCGCGTTCTATGTCGGCTGCTCGCTCAGCCGGAAGCCGACCGGCATCGAGCGCATGCAGGCGGACGTGTTCGTGCCGTCGTCACTGGCGCCGATTCTGGCGCCGATGACGCCGGGCTTTCGGTTGCGCCGCGCCGCGGTGACGGTCGAGGAATTGATCGCGACCGTGGCGCGCTATCTGGGCGAGGAGCGCACCCGCGAATCCTTCGCCAGCTTTGCCGCCTCGCGCCGCATCAGCCTCGCGCCGCAGGCCGAGGCCGATTTCGAGCTCTTGCAATACGGCGAATATCTGCTTGCCTCGGCGATCGGCGCGGCGTCGTCGCGGCTCGTGCTGTCGCTGCTGCTGCGCAAACGCACGGTCTCGACCAAGGACGCGCTGAAGCTGTTGGACGACGCCAACGCGGCGATTCACTACAACCGCGAGATTTTGCAGACCGCGCTCGATCACGTGCGCCAGGGCATCGCCGTGTTCGACAAGGATCTCCATCTGCTCTGCTGGAACCACCAGTTCGGCGAGATCTTCGATCTGCCGCACGGCCTGACCCGCGTCGGCATCGCGCTCGACGAGATTTTGCGCTTCGTGGTCCAGCACGGCGCCGACGCCGACAAGAACCTCGACGCCGCCGTCGCCGAGCGCATCGCCAAATACACCTCCGAGGTCGAGCCGTTCCTGGAACGCTTCGCCGACCGTGGCTTGGTGATCGAAGTGCGCGCCAACCACATGCCCGACGGCGGCCTGGTGACGACCTTCACCGACATCACCCCGAGCGTCAAAGCGGCCGAGGCGCTGGAGCGCGCCAATGCCACGCTGGAGCGCCGCGTGCGCGAGCGCACCAAGGAGCTCACCCGCCTCAATACCGAACTCGAGCGTGCCAAGGCCGAAGCCGACGACGCCAACGTGTCGAAGACCCGCTTCGTCGCCGCGGCGAGCCACGACATTCTGCAGCCGCTCAACGCGGCGCGGCTCTACGTCACGAGCCTGATCGAGCGCCAGCAGCAAAATGTCGAAGCCGGCGAAGACGCCGGCTTGGTGCAGAACATCGATGCGTCGCTGGAGGCGGTCGAGGAAATCTTCGCCGCGCTGCTCGACATTTCGCGCCTCGACACCGGCGCCATGAAGCCCGAAATGGCCGATTTCCGCATCGACGAGTTGCTGCAGCGGCTCGACGTCGAATTTGCACCCCTTGCCCGCGAGAAGGGGCTCGCGCTTTGCTTCATGCCGTGCTCGCTGACGGTGCGCTCGGACCGGCGGCTGCTGCGCCGGCTGCTGCAGAACCTGGTGTCGAACGCCATCAAATATACGCCGTCGGGCCGTGTGCTGGTCGGCTGCCGGCATCGCGGCGGCAAGCTGCGCATCGACGTATACGACACCGGCATCGGCATTCCGCAGGGCAAGCGCCGCGCGGTGTTCAGGGAATTCCACCGTCTCGATCAAGGCGCGCGGGTGGCACGCGGTGTGGGTCTTGGCCTCTCCATCGTCGAGCGCATCGCTCGCGTGCTCGGCTGCGAGGTGGCGCTGCAATCAGCCGTCGGCCGCGGCTCGCGGTTTTCCGTCGAAGTGCCGCGCGCGGCCGCCATCGCGGCGGCGCCGGCGGTGCAGCCGATGCGGCTCCACGCCGGACGGCTCAGCGGCACGGTGGCGCTCTGCATCGACAACGAGCGCAGCATTCTCGACGGCATGGAAAAGCTGCTCGGCGGCTGGGGCTGCCGCGTGCTCACCGCCGCGGATCTTCCGGAGGCGCTCGCCGCCATCGAGACGAGCGGCCTCGAGCCCGACGGTCTTCTGGTCGACTACCACCTCGACGGCGGCAACGGCGTCGCGGCGATCGCCGAGTTGCGTCGCCGCCTCGGCCGTCAAGATGGTCGCGATTTGCCGGCGATCCTGATCACCGCCGACCGCTCGCTCCACGTGCGCGAGGAGGCGCAGGCCGAGGCGGCCTACGTCCTCAACAAGCCGCTGAAGCCCGCCTCCCTGCGCGCGCTGATCACGCAGTGGCGCGTGCAGCGGGTCGCCGCCGAGTAGTCAGCTTTCCCGCGTCGCCACCTGCGGCCATTGGCCGGCTTCGATCCGGCCGGCGGCGATCACGGCCTGGGTGCGGCTCTCGACGCCGAGCTTTTGCAGGATGGCGGAGACGTGGGCCTTCACGGTCGCCTCCGAGACGCCGAGCTCGTAGGCGATCTGTTTGTTGAGCAGGCCGCCCGACAGCATCATCAGCACGCGGACCTGCTGCGGCGTGAGACTTGAAAGCCGCGCGATCATCGCCGTGGTCTCGGCGTCGGCCTGGCGCGTCAGGTCGACGTCGGACGGCGTCCACACTTCGCCGTCGAGCACGCGCGCGATCGCGTCGCGCATGGCGTCGATGCCGAGCGTCTTGGGAATGAAGCCCGAAGCGCCGAATTCCATGCAGCGGCGGATCACAGCCGGATCGTCGTTGGCCGACACCACCACGATCGGCAGGCTCGGATATTGCGCGCGCAGATACATCAGGCCGGAAAAGCCGCGCACGCCGGGCATCGAAAGATCGAGCAGGATGAGATCGATGTCGCCACCGCGTTCGAGATGCGCGGCGACCTCCTCGAAGGTCCCGGCCTCGCCGATCGCGGCGCCGCCGAACACGCCGGACACCGCCTCGCGCAGCGCGCCGCGGAACAGCGGATGGTCATCGGCAATTAGCAGATGATGTAATTGCGCTTCGGTCAAGGTCGCCGCCCAATGGTCCGCCGGTATTTTAGGACCGATCCGCAGCGACGGTCCACCTGGAATGTGACGGCCGACACATTTCAGTGTCGCAAGGCCGTCATTATTTGTCGAGCGTTGATAGTCTATTTGCTTGTTCGCCGATTAAAAATCCGCCGCGGCAACCGATCTTCTGGGCAGCGATGACGGCGTGTTGCCTCAACGCTGCACAATCAGGAGATTGGTCATGATCAACAAATCGAAACTCGCGCTCGTTGCCGCACTTGCAGCGATCAGTTTAGCGACGCCGGCGTCGGCGCAGTCGTTCACCAAGGGCGACGGCACCGGCAACGTTCTGAGCTTCACCTATGGGCCGGGTGGCACCAAGCCGGCTTCGCCGGTGCCGGTGGAATCCGAGCAAGCTGTCGCGGCACGGCCGGCGTCGACACATCAGGTTGCGGCGGTCCGTCAGCTCGGTGAGAGCAGATTTGCCGCCTCCGCCACGCGCAATCTCTACAACTCCGCCGTGGTTCCGTTTGCGGGTAACGCCGACCCGAATTCCGAGGCTCCGGCCGTTACGGGCGGCGGCAGCGTCGGCTATAACGAGATGCTGAAGAACTATTGAGGCATCGGTGAAACCGGGGGCGGGCGGTCGCCCGCCTCCGTTTCTGCATTCGCTCTCGCGGCCCCATCGAACGACTGCGCGACATCCTTGCCGTTGCCGCTCGCCTGTGCGATCGGCCGCAAACGGACGAAGCGCGTCGCCAGAAAGTCGATGAAGGTTCTGGTCTTCGCCGACAGATGATCGCCAGGGGGATAGACGGCATAGACCGGCGTGTCCGGCGTGACGTAACCGGGCAACAGGCGAACCAAATTTCCAGCACGTAGATCCTCACCGACCAAATAATCCGGCCCAAGCACCACGCCGGCATCTTTGCGGGCCAGCGCCAGCAGGGCGTCGCCGCTGTCGGCGAACACGCGTCCCGACAGGCGGATCGCTTCCGCCTTGCCGCTCGCATCGGTGAAGGTCCATGTCTGCGGTGCGGTGTAGGTGTAGATCAGACATTGGTGCTTGATGAGGTCGCGCGGCTTTTGCGGGGTGCCGTTCGTCGTCAGATAGGCCGGTGACGCGCACAGGATCATCTCGGCATCGTAAAGCTTTCGCGCGATCAGGCTCGAATCGGCAAGACGGCCGAGACGGATGGCGACGTCGATGCGCTCCTGCACCAGATCGACGTAGTGGTCGCGCAGCTTCAGATCGACGGTCACGTCGGGATAGGCGACGAGATAATCGGCAATCGCCGGCGCCAGCTGGTGGGCGCCGAACGACACCGATGTCGTCACTCTGAGGCGCCCGCGCGGCGCGGTCTGCAAATCGCTGGCCGCGCGCTCGGCATCTTCCAAGTCACCGAGAATGCGCAGGCAGCGCTCGTAATAGTTCTGCCCGACCTCGGTGGCGCTGACATGCCGCGTCGTGCGATTGAGCAGCTGCACGCCGAGTTGCTGCTCGAGCGTGCGGACATGCTTGCTGACCATGGCGGGCGACATATTGAAGTGACGCGCCGCGGCCGCAAAGCTCGCCGACTCGACGACTTTGGCGAAAACCGCCATTCCGGTGAAGCGATCCAAACCTGCCTCGCAAACGCCCCGGGCCTGATGATTGCGTTCCGTAGCTAGGTTCTCCCATCCGGCCCCGCTACGCCGGAGCCGCGGTGCAGGCAGTCATTGCTGCGTTGCACGCGGTGCATGAGGCACGACGCATCTTAAGAAGCCGCGCACGAGCCGAGAAACTGCAACGTCACTTCACGGCAGTGTGATTGGGCCCGGTGCTCGGCGACATAAATGCCTTGCCAGGTGCCGAGCGCCATCCGGCCGCCGGCGACCGGTACGTGCAGGCAGACGCCATTGAGCATGGATTTGACATGGGCCGGCATGTCGTCGGGACCTTCGACGTCATGCACCCAGCCGGCGCCGGCCGGCGCCACCCGGTCGAGCGCGGTGACGAGGTCGGTCTGCACGTCGGGATCGGCGTTCTCCTGGATGACGAGCGACGCCGACGTGTGCTGCAGATAGAGCAGCACCACGCCGTCGCGGGCCTTGACGGCCCTCAGAAAGCCCGCGACCGCGCCGGTGATGTCGAAAAAGCCTTGGCCCGATGTCGCGACCGTGAGCACCGCGCGCGCGATGGTGTCGATGCGGGCGCTGGCGATGGCGGAAAGCTCGCTCAAGAAAAGCTCGCTCAAGATCCTGCCGTCAGCTCTTGTTCAGCAGTTGCCGTTGCGCCTTGGCGACTGCATCGACGAAGCGGCGCCAGACGTCCTCGACATAGGCCATGGCGCGGTCGAGATCGGCGTTGTCGGGCAGCCGGATGGTGATCTCGTTGTCGCGGCTGCCCGGCCGCTCGGGGGCGGCGCCCGACGGCAGCGGCAGACCGTGGGCGAGCAGCGACTGCTTCAACGCCGCGTTCTCGCCGCGCAGCCGCGCGATCTCGCTCTCGAACGCGGCACGATCCTCGGGCGCCGCCTGGCAGGCCCAGCCGACGGCGCGTTGGCTGCACAGCGCGACTTCGCCGGTCTTAGTGTCGAGGCGAACGAAACCGTCGGTCACCTTGTTCAGGGTGTAGCGGCCGCCGGCGGTGTCGGGCGCGTCACCCGCCGGGTCGTCGGCCCAGGCCGGAACAAAGACGAGCGTGCTCAGGCTGAGCGCGGCGAGGCTCGCAACGACGACCTTGCTGATCATGATCATCTCCTGGTGCGAAGATCTGACGGGCGGCCCGCACCTATATTCAAACAATATGGCAGGGCGGTGCGGCGGCCGACAGGTGCGCGCGGTTGGGTTCGCGACTAGCTTTGCAACGCATAATCGGGCCGCGAAGGCGCTGTGATCGATGCCGATATTCGCCATGGATTCAAAGCGTTAGGATAAGTTTTGGCTTCCTTGACTTGGCAAAACGCGCTCAGTATGGTCCGCCCGGCTTCAGGGGGCGGGCGAACTGCGAGAGCCGCACAGCCGCGAGTGTCGAGATCATGGGCGACGCGCGCGAGAACGGCGACCGCAGCCAAGCGCACACCGATGAAGCTGCTCTCTCCGCGAGACTCCAGCGGCTCGGCGAAAGTCTTGGTCAGGCGCAACGCGGTGCCGACCACGCCTCGCCGGATCGGCCAGAGGATCGCGCGGCAACGGCAGCGGGCTACGCGAAGGGCTTCCGGCTCTCCAGCGAACTCGTTGCCGGCGTGTTGGTCGGCGCCGGCCTCGGCTGGCTCATCGATCGCGCGCTCGGTATCTCGCCGTGGGGGCTTATTGTATTCCTCCTGCTCGGCTTTGCCGCCGGCGTGCTCAATGTGATGCGGTCCGCGGGCCTCGTGCAAAGCCCCAGGATCGATGGCGGGCCCGGCAAGGGCCGCGAGAGGTGATGGGCGCTGAGACGCGCGACGGTAACGGGACCATGCAAGTCGATCCGATCCATCAGTTCGAGATTCACGAGATGCTGCCGCTACTGAAGGTGGCCGGTCGCGATATCGCGTTCACCAACTCGGCGCTGATGATGTTCATCGTCGTCGCCGGCATCACGCTGCTGATGATCGGCGCCAGCGCGCGCCGCGCCGTAGTGCCCGGGCGTCTGCAGTCGATCGCCGAACTGTCCTACGAGTTCGTCGCCAACACCGTGCGCTCGTCGGCCGGCACCGAGGGCATGAAGTTCTTCCCCTTCGTGTTCTCGCTGTTCATGTTCATCCTGTTCGCCAACCTGATCGGGCTCATTCCCTATTCGTTTACGGTCACCAGCCAGATCATCATCACCGCGGCGTTCGCGCTTCTGGTGTTCTTCATCGTCGTCGTCTACGGCTTCTGGCGCAACGGCCTGCATTTCTTCAACCTGTTCGTGCCGAAGGGCGTGCCGAAAGTCATTCTGCCTGGCGTCGTGGTGATCGAGATACTGTCGTTCGTGTCCCGGCCGATCTCCCACAGCGTCCGATTGTTTGCCAATATGCTGGCCGGCCATATCACGCTGCAGGTTTTTGCCGCCTTCGTCATCATGCTCGGCGGGCTCGGCGCCGTCGGCTGGCTCGGCGCGACGCTGCCGCTGGCGATGGTGGTCATGCTGACCGCGCTCGAGCTTTTGGTCGCCTTTCTGCAGGCTTACGTCTTCGCCATCCTCACCTGCATCTATCTCAACGATGCGATACATCCGGGTCACTGACGGCCCGCTGCAAACTCGAAAAGGAGCTAAGTCATGGATCCGGTCGCGGCAAAATACATTGGTGCCGGCATTGCCTGTATCGGCATGGGCGGCGCCGGCGTCGGCGTCGGCATCATCTTCGGCAACTATCTCGCTGCGGCGCTGCGCAACCCGTCCGCCGCCCAGGGCCAGTTCGGCAACCTGATCTTCGGCTTCGCCATCACCGAGGCGCTCGGCATCTTCTCGCTGCTGATCGCCCTCCTGCTGCTGTTCGCGCTCTAAGCGCGCACCGGGATCGCGGCGATGGCCGAGCCGGCTGCGCATACCGAGGCCCATACGGAGACCCCTGGCGGGCACGCGGTGTTCCCGCCGTTCCAGCGCGACACCTTCGCGTCGCAGCTGGTGTGGCTGACGATCAGCTTCGTCCTGCTCTACGTGCTGATGGCGAAGGTGGCGCTGCCGCGCATCGGCGCGATCTTCGCCGAGCGCGAAAAACGCATCGGCGACGACCTCAAGGCGGCGCAAGACTTCAAGACGCAGTCCGACGCGGCGCACGCGGCCTACGAAAAGGCGCTGGCCGATGCCCGCGGCCGCGCGCAGGGCATCGCCGCCACGACGCGCGAGCAGCAGGCGGCCGAGGCCGAGGCCACCAACAAGCGGCTTGAAGCGCAGCTGCATGAGCGGATCGCCGCCGCCGAGCAATCGATCGCCGCCACCCGCACCGCCGCCATGGGCAATGTCGGCAGCATCGCGTCCGAGACCGCGACGGCCATCGTCGAGCGCCTGATCGGTCAGGCGCCGGCCGATCACGACGTCGCCGCGGCCGTCAGCGAAGCGCTCAAGCGCTAGGAGCCGCCGCCATGTTCGAGCTGATGCAAGAGACCGAGAACTGGGTGGCGCTGGGCTTTATCTTGTTCGTCGGCCTGCTCGCCTATCTCGGCGTGCACCGCAAGGTCGGCGATACGCTCGATCAGCGCCAGGCCCGTATCAAGGGCGAGCTCGACGAGGCGCGGCGGCTGAAGGAGGAGGCGGCGGCGCTGCTCGCCGAGTTGCAGCGCAAGGGCCGCGAGGCCGAGGGCGAAGCCGCGGCCATCGTCGCCAGCGCCAAGGCCGAGGCCGAGCGGCTGGCGGCCGAAGCCAAGGCGCGGATGGAGGATTTTGTCGCGCGCCGCACCAAGATGGCCGAGACCAAGATCACCCAGGCCGAAGCGCAAGCGGTCGCCGACGTGCGGGCCGCGGCGGCTGATGCCGCGGTTGCCGCTGCCGAAAAGATTCTCGCCGCCGCCGCCAAGGGCAAGATCGCCGAGGATCTGCTGGCGCAGGGCATCGAAGACGTCAGGAAGAAATTCAACTGACGACGTAAAGCCGGCCGCCGGCGCGCGCTCACTTAAGCAGTGTAGAACTCGCACGATAACCCGGAATTCTGTGCATAAATCGCGCAACCCCATTGCCGCGCTCTTTGCACGCCGCAGCGCTTCGCTATCGTCCCACCGCCACCTCGAAAATACCGAACGACGGCCAGCCGCTTGGCCGACGCATCGGAGGGGACCCCATGGTCATCTTCGATTGCAATGGCGTACTCGTCGACAGTGAGCCGATCGCGCACGCGGTGCTGGCTGACGCGTTCGCGCGCGTCGGCATTTCGTTGAGCGCCGAGGCCGTGGCGAATCGGTTTCACGGCCGCCGGCCCGCGGACGTGTTCGCCGCGGTCGAACGGGTCACCGGCAAGACGCTGCCATCGGCCTTCGCGGCGGAAGTGTCGGCGGAGACGGTGCGGCGATTTCGTCGCGAGTTGCGCCCGCTGCCGCATGTCGCCCACGCGCTGACCTGGCTGCGCGGCCCCAAGGCGGTCGCCTCGTCGTCGCCGCTCGACCGCATTCGCGCCGGCCTCGAGGTGGCGGGCCTTATGCGCTATTTCGGCTCGCGCCTGTTCTCGGCGAGCGACGTCGCCAAGGGCAAGCCGGCGCCCGATCTGTTCCGCTACGCGGCGATACGGCTCGGCGTCGATGCGGCGTCCTGCATTGTCATCGAGGACTCGGTGCCTGGCGTTGCCGCGGCGGTGCAAGCGGGCATGACGGCGATCGGATTTGTCGGCGGCAACGCGACCCCAGGACGGCTCGCCAGCGATCTCATCAAGGCCGGTGCCCGCACCGTGATCGCCGACATGCGCGCCCTGAAGACCGCCGTCGCCGACATCCGGGGCTGGTGAATCGAGACATCACCCAGACTTGGGTTTGGTCTTCGGCTTGGCCTTCGGCTCGGGCTTCGGATGATCCTGCGCCGCGGCGGCGAGCGGATCGAAACCGATATAGATGACGTAGCGGTCGAGGTCGCGCGCCATCGGGAACGACAGGCCTTCCTCGACGTGGGTGAAGCTCGGGTTATCGGTCGTCGAGGCGACCGTGACCGGGATGCGGACGAACCTGGTGGCAATAGGCTTCGTCTTGTTCGGGGTCTCGTCGACCACGGCGATGCGCAGCGGCACGCTGACCTCGCCAGGTCCGCCGGAGGGTCCGACAATGATGCGGCCCTGGACGCCGATCTTCATCACCACATTGCCGCTGACCAGGGCGCATTCACGCGCGGCGCGCACGAAGGTGCCCTGGTATCTTACGCCCATGGCGCCGTTATTGGTGTTGGTGACGTCGGTTGAGGTTTTGGCGGTCTGGCCGACGACGAATGTGGAGGCGCCCTGGCGGATGTTGATCAGCGGGCATTCGATGTCTTCCGACGCGCCGGCGACCGGCTGCGGCGAGGTCGCGGTCGAACTCGAAAAGAAGCCCTCGATCTTTTCGGTGAACGACGGCGAGGCTGACGGCGCCGCGGTCGAAGACGCCGGCGTCGAGGAGGGTGGCGTCGACGAGATGCCGGGAATGCTGAGTCCACCGCCGGCCGAGCATCCGGCGGCGAGCGGTGCCACAGCGAACAAAACCGCGACCGCAGCACTTCGGCTTGGCCGCATCAGATGAGGATATCGCAGCATTCCCCCAACCCATCGCCTTCGCACGCGATGTCCAAGACTTATACCAGCCCAACCGTGGCTATCCCAAGGCCGCCTTCTTACCTTGCTCAAGCCGGCGGAAAGGCGGGTGGCGGCAGTTGTGGTTAAGGCTGCGCGGCGTCCCGAAGCCGCGCGTAGAGCAAATGGTCCTGCCAGACGCCGTTGATGCACAGATATTCGCGGGCATAGCCCTCGCGGGTGAAGCCGGTCTTTTCCAGAAGGCGGATCGAGCCGGCATTGGTCGGAATGCAGGCGGCCTCCAGGCGGTGCAGCCGCAAGGTGCCGAAGGCGAAGGGAATGACGGCGCGGACGGCGGCCGTCATGTAATCCTTGCGCACGAATGGCAGTCCCATCCAATAGCCGAGGCTGCCGGCCTGGGCGACGCCGCGCCGGATATTGGCCAGCGTCAGACCGCCGACCAGCACGTCGTCCGGGTGCCGGAAGATCAGGAAGGCGTAGCCCTGATCGGTGCGCAGATCCTCGGCGTAGCGCCGCAGCCGCCGCCGAAACGCGCTGCGGGTCAGGTCGTCGGTCGGCCAGATCGGCTCCCACGGCGTGAGAAAATCGCGACTTGTTTCACGCAAGGCCGCCCATTCGCCGAAGTCGGTCATCTGCGGCGTGCGCAGCGTGACGGTGTCGCCGGCGATCGAAGGCAGCGGCTCGCTGAAATTGATGGTGCGGAAGAACGCCATGGTGCGGTGAGAATGGCGGGACGTGTGCGTCGTCAGGCGGCCCGGCGGGTGAGACTCTCGGCAATCGCGGCGGCGCTTTCAAGGCCCGCGCCCGGCCCGATCGCGGCGGTCGCCGTCTGGCCGCGTGCGATCAAGGCGCGGCCGGCGGCGCGCACCGTTTCGACCGTGACCGCATCGATTTTCTCGACCAGCTCTTCGACCGGTATCGGCCGGCCGCGCATGATGATGTTGCTGGCGAGCCGATTGATGCGGGCGCTGGAACTCTCCAGCGCCATCAACAGGCCGGCCTTCATCTGCGCCTTGGCGCGGGCGATCTCGGGCTCGGCGACGGTCTCAGCCGCCGCCGCGATCTCGCCGACGATGACGCGCATCAACTCCTCGGTGTCGGCGGCGTCGGTGCCGGCGTGCAGGCCGAACATGCCGATGTCGGAATACGGAATGTGAAAGGCGGCGATCGAGTAGCACAGGCCGCGCTTCTCGCGCGCTTCCTGGAACAGCCGCGACGACATCCCGCCGCCGAGAACGTTGGCGAACGTGTCCAGGCTGTAGACGGTCGGATCAGTCAGCGCGACGCCGGGCAGGCCCATGGCGATGTGAACCTGTTCGAGGTCGCGCCGCTCGATATGATTGCCGCCGCCGAACTTTGCCGGCTCCGTTGTCTGGCTCGCCGGACCGGTGAAGTTGGCAAACCGGCGTTCGACGTTGTCGACCACCGCGGCGTGATCGACGGCGCCGGCCGCGGCCACGACCATATCCGGAGCGCGATAGTTCCTGGTCAGATAATCGCGCAGCGTCCCGCCGTTGAACGATCGCACGGTCTTGACGGTCCCGAGGATGGAACGGCCGAGCGACTGGTTCGGGAAGGCGATCGCGTGCAGATATTCGAAGACAAGATCGTCCGGCGTGTCGGCAACGGCGCCGATTTCCTGGACGATGACGTTCTGCTCGCGCGCGAGCTCGTCGCGGTCGAACGCCGGCTCCGACAGGATGTCGGCGAGCACGTCGAGCGCCAGCGGCACGTCGGCCTTGAGCACGCGGGCGTAATAGGCCGTGGTCTCGGTCCCGGTCGCGGCATTGAGGTCGCCGCCGACCGCCTCGATCTCCTCGGCGATCTGCCGCGCGCTGCGCCGCCGCGTGCCCTTGAAGGCCATATGCTCGAGCATATGCGCGATGCCGTGTTCGTTCACGCGCTCGTCGCGGCTGCCGACGCCGACCCAGACGCCGAGCGCGGCGGTCTCGAGCTGCGGCATGGTGTCGGTCACCACGGTGATGCCGGACTGAAGCTTCGTGAGCTCGACAGTCATGCTGCCGCTCCTTCCTGTGCGGCGCGGCTCGTCGTGAGGACGAAGCGCTCGACCGCGGATTGATCGACCGGCAGCACGGTGACGCGCTCCGGGCGGTTGTCGAGATCGGCCAGCCATTCGGGCAGTTGCGGGCGGACGCCGCAGGCGGCCGCGACCGCGTCGGGAAATTTCGCCGCGTGCGCCGTCGCCAGCACCACCATCGGCACTGCCGGATCGCGCGGCTCTTTCTCCGCCACCGCGATGCCGACCGCGGTGTGCGGATCGACGAAATTGCCGGTCTCGCGCTTGACCGTGCGGATGGTGGCGGCGACCTCGTCCTCGTCGGCGCGACCGGCGGTGAACGCGGCCCGCACGCGCGACAGCGCGGCTCCGGACAGCGCGAAGCGTCCCGACTGGGCGAGCGAGCCCATCAGCGCGCGGACGGCGCCGGCGTTGCGTTCGTAGGCGTCGAACAAAAGCCGCTCGAAATTCGACGATACCTGGATGTCCATGGACGGCGAGGTGGTCGGCACTACCGCGCGCAATTCATAGGCGCCGGTTGCGAGCGTGCGCGCCAGAATGTCATTGACGTTGGTGGCGATGACCAGCCGGTCGATCGGCAGCCCCATCCGGAGCGCGACATAACCGGCATAGATGTCGCCGAAATTGCCGGTCGGCACCGTGAACGCAATTTTGCGAAACGGCGCGCCGAGCGCCACCGCCGCGGTGAAGTAGTAGACGGTCTGCGCAACGATGCGCGCCCAGTTGATCGAGTTGACGCCCGACAGCCGCACCCGGTCGGCGAAGGCGTGATGGTTGAACATCCCCTTCACGATCGCCTGGCAGTCGTCGAAGGTGCCGTCGATGGCGACGGCGTTGATGTTGGCGGCGTTCGCCGTGGTCATCATGCGCCGCTGCACCTCGGAAATTCGCCCGTTGGGAAACAATACCACGAGGTCGGCCTGGTTGCGGCCGCGGAACGCTTCGACCGCGGCGCCGCCGGTGTCGCCCGAGGTCGCTACCACGATGGTGCGGCGCTCGCCGCGCGCGGCGAGCGCGTGATCCAGCAGCCGCGCCAGGAGCTGCATGGCGAGGTCTTTGAAAGCGAGCGTCGGGCCGTGAAACAGCTCGAGTGCGAACGTGCTGACGCCGAGCTGGGTCAGCGGCGCGACCGCGGGATGGCGGAAAGTGCCGTAGGCCTCGCGCACCATGCGGGCGAGATCGGCGTCGCCGACGCTGCCGGTGACGAAGTGCCGGATCACTTCGACCGCGACTTCGGCGTAAGGCCGGCCGGCGAAGCCGGCGATGGTCGGCTGATCGATGTGGGGCCAGCGCTCGGGCACATAGAGGCCGCCGTCGCGGGCGAGGCCTGCGAGCATGACGTCCGCGAAAGGAAGCGGCGGGGCCTCGCCCCTGGTCGAGACGTGTTGCATTAAGCTTCTGATTCTACTTGTATTTATGGCCGCCGCCCGGCTAGCCAGCGGCGCCGAACGGCTGGCACAGTAATGGAAAAATGGGTCGTTTCACAGGGAAGGCGAGGGGGTCCCGGGACCGCCGTTTTCGCGTCGCCGCGCGCCGAACGTCCAGACCGCAAACACCCCGGCCAGCGCCGCGGCGAGGCCATACCAGGTGATGACGTATTGCAGGTGGTTGTTCGGCAGATTGACCGCGATCTTGCCTGGAGCCGGCAAGCCGCCCGGCGGCACCGGGGCTTCCTGCTCGACATAGAATGGCGCCACGGCGCTCAAGCTCTTGGCGGCGGCGATCGCCTGCGGGTCGCGTGCGAAAAAGAGATTATGGCCGGGGTCGTCCTTGGGCGTGAACCAGTGCCGCGTCTCGGGCCAGCGCAGCGCGCCGATGATTTCGACGGGTCCCGTGATCTGACCGGCGGCACGCGAGTTCGGATCTTGCCGGCTTTCCGGCACAAAGCCGCGGTCAACCATGACCACGCTGCCGTCGGCAAGCCGTGCCGGCGTGAACACCCAATCGCCGGGCCCCGATACGTCGGGGCGGAACGCCGACGCCGCGCCGTAGACCAAAGCTTCGGCGCCGTGATCGAACGCGGCGGTGAATGTGACGCGGCGGTATTCGTCTTGGGTCGCCTTGAGGCGCGGCCAATCGCGCGCGGCAGGGAGTGGTCGCGGCGGCGCGGCGAGTTGTTCGGTCAGCGACGCGATCAGCGCTTCCTTCCAGGCCTTGCGCTGCACCTGCCAGGTGCCGAGCCCGATCAGGACGATGAAGGCGAACAGCGCGGGCAGGGCGGCGCCGAGCCAGGACCGCCGCGAAGGCTTCACGGCGCGTCGCCGCCGAATCGGCTCTCCGCCGCCTTGTGGTGGTACTGCAGCGCGATCATGAGCCCTTTCATCGGCCGTAGCGGCCCGATCGTGACAATCGCGGCGAGCGGTAGCCACAGCGCGGCATGAACCCAATAGGGTGGATGGTACCGCAGCTCCACGATTAAGGCGGCGCCGACCACGATGAAGCCGGCGAAGAGGATGATGAAGACCGCTGGGCCGTCGCCGGAATCGGCGAAGCCATAGTCGAGCCCGCAGGCTTCGCAACGCGGTGCGAGCGCGAGGAAGCCGTTGAACAATTTGCCGCGCCCGCAGCGCGGGCAGGCGCACGACAGCCCGGCGATGATCGCGTCCGACAATGTGCCGTTTGGATTTTTGCTCATAACCTTTTCCCGTAACCCGGAGGATGACGGGAATATAGGCGGCAACGTCCGTAATTGCCGCCCGCGCTACTCGACGATCGGGCCGGCGCCCCACACGTAGATGCAGGCGAACAGGAACAGCCACACCACGTCGACGAAGTGCCAGTACCAGGCGGCGAACTCGAAGCCGAGATGCTGCGTCGGCTTGAATTGGCCGGCGAGCGCGCGGAACAGGCACACGGTCAGGAAGATCGTGCCGATGATGACGTGCACGCCGTGGAAGCCCGTCGCCATGAAGAAGGCGGCGCCGTACATGTTGCCGGAGAAGTGGAACGCGGCGTGGGCGTATTCCCAAGCCTGCACGCAGGTGAAGGTGAAGCCGAGCGCGATGGTCAGCACCAGACCCCACACCAAGCCCTTGCGGTCGTTCTGCAGCAGCGCATGGTGCGCCCAGGTCACCGTGGTGCCCGAGGTCAGCAGGATCAGGGTGTTGAGCAGCGGAAAGTGCCAGGGGTCGAAGGTCTGGATGCTCTTCGGCGGCCATACCCCGCCGGTGAAGGCGATGCGGCCGACGTCCTGGATCTGATCCGGGAACAGCGCGGTGTTGAAATAGGCCCAGAACCAGGCGACGAAGAACATCACCTCGGAGGCGATGAACAGGATCATGCCGTAGCGGTGCGAGATCTGCACCACGCGGGTGTGATCGCCCTCGACTTCGGCTTCGTGGATGACGTCGCCCCACCAGCCGAACATGGTCGTGGCGATCACAATGACGCCGGCGCCGAAGATGAACGGCGCGTAGGGCACCGAGTGGTGCATCCACAAGATGCCGCCGACCGCCGCCAGGAACGCGCCGGTCGCGCCCCACGCCGGCCATTGGCTGGGCTTGACCAGGTGGTAGTCGTGGTGCGGTTTGGCGTGTGCAGCGTCAGCCATCGTCTCTTTCTCCACCTTGCGCGCCGTTGCCGATCGCGCCGTTATTGCCGTCCTATCAGATGTCGTCCGATCGTCGCAAAGCTCTCTAACCGCCGCCGCTTGGCGCCGCGCCCGCCGCCACCGGCTGCTCCGGGGTCTTCGCCGGATAGAAGGTGTACGACAGCGTGATCATCTTGGTGCCGTCCTGCTCGGAATCCGCGGCAAGCTTGGGATCGACATAGAACACCACCGCCATGTCGCGCGTCTCGCCGGCTTTCAGCGTCTGCTCGGTGAAGCAGAAGCAGTTGATCTTCTCGAAATAGGCGCCAACCGTCGGCGGGTTGACATTGTAGGCGGCCTGGCCGGTGGTGACGCGCGCGGCTTCGTTGACGACCCGGTAGTAGACCGTCACCACCTCGCCGAGCTTGACGTCGATGGTGCGGCGCTCGGGCTGGAACCGCCACGGCAGCCCGGGAGCGATATTGGAATCGAAGTAGACCGTGATCTTGCGGGGAAGCGTCTGCGTCGGCGCTGCTTCGGCGCGCTGCGTGGTGCCGCCGTAGCCGGTGGTGCGGCAGAACCAATTGTAGAACGGCACCGCAGCGAACGACGCGCCGACCATTGACGCCACCACGCCGCCACAGACGAACGCGACGACGAGGTCGCGGCGGCTTGCGGATCTTGACGTCGGTTGGCGGTGCGGTTGCTGCATGATCGACGCCTACATCGGCCGCGTCAGCACGTTGGAGCCGAGCCGCACCAGGGTGACCAGGAAGATCACCACGACGAAGGCGCCGAGCGCGAGCGCAATGGCGATCGAGCGCGCGCGGCGGGCGCGCAGCTGCTGCTCGGTCAGCCTGATGCCCCCCACCTTATCCTCCCCGGCTTGCGGGGGACGGGAGGGAGGGGGATGCGTGTCATCCATGGTGTCGCTCACCGCGGTCATGCCGGGAAACGGCCGGCCGCCAGCGCCGCGAGCCCTCCCGACATGCGGTCGACCAAGAGCACGGCAAACAAGAGGAACAGGTAGAGGATCGAGAAGGCAAACATCTGCCGGCTGGCGCCGTGTCTGCTGTCATGGCCGCTGCCCTCGCCGCGCAGGCGCAGCGCCATTGCGATCATGCCGGCGCCGGTCGCGATCGCCGCGATCCCGTAAAGCGCTCCGGCATAGCCCAGCAGCCAGGGCACGACGCCGAGCGGCGCCAGGATCAAGGTGTAGAGCACGATCTGGCGGCGCGTTGCCGCTTCGCCGGCGACCACCGGCAGCATCGGGATGCCGGCGCGCGCATAATCTTCGGTGCGGTACAGCGACAGCGCCCAGAAATGCGGCGGTGTCCAGAAGAAGATAATGAGGAACAGCAAGATCGGCTCGATGGCAACGCCGCCGGTGGCGGCGGCCCAGCCGATCACCGGCGGCAGCGCGCCGGCGGCGCCGCCGATGACGATGTTCTGCGGCGTCGAGCGCTTCAGCCACATCGTGTAGACGACGACGTAGAACGCGATGGTGAAGGCGAGAAGCGCGGCGGCGATCACGTTCACCAGCAGTGCGAGGGTGACGGTCGCGAACACCGCGAGCGTCATGCCGAAGCCCGCCGCCTCGCCCGGCGTGACGCGGCCTTGCGGGATCGGCCGGCCGGCGGTGCGCGCCATGCGGGCGTCGATGTCGGCGTCGTACCACATGTTCAGCGCGCCGGCGGCGCCGGCGCCGACCGCGATGCAGAGCAGCGCCGTGAACGCGATCACCGGATGCACATGGCCGGGTGCGATCAAAAGCCCGACCAGTGCCGTGAACACCACGAGCGACATCACCCGCGGCTTCATCAGCGCGACGTAGTCGCCGACGCCCGCGATCGAAGGCTCTGTGCGTGTCAGCGTGACGCTCATTTGATCAGCGGCAGCGTCTCGAATTGATGGAACGGCGGCGGCGACGGCAGCGTCCATTCCAGCGTGGTGGCGCCGGCGCCCCACGGATTGGCGGCAGCGCGCTCCTTGCGGACGAAGGCGTGCACGATGCCGATGAAGAACACGATGACGCCGATGCCCGAGAGGTACGAGCCGAGCGATGAGATGAAATTCCAGTCGGCGAACGCGTCCGGATAATCGGGAATCCGCCGCGGCATGCCGGCAAGGCCCAGGAAGTGCTGCGGGAAGAACACGATGTTGACGCCGATGAAGGTCAGCCAGAAGTGCAGCTTGCCGATGAACTCCGAGTACATGTAGCCGGTCATCTTCGGGAACCAGTAGTACCAGCCACCGAAGATGGCGAACACCGCGCCGAGCGACAGCACGTAGTGGAAGTGCGCGACCACGTAATAGGTGTCCTGCATCACGCGGTCGACGCCGGCATTGGCCAGCACGACGCCGGTGACGCCGCCGACCGTGAACAGGAAGATGAAGCCGATCGCCCACAGCATCGGCGTCTTGAACTCGATGGAGCCGCCCCACATGGTGGCGATCCAGGAGAAGATCTTCACGCCGGTGGGCACCGCGATCACCATGGTGGCGGCGATGAAATAGGCCTGCACCGTCGACGACATGCCAACCGTGTACATGTGGTGGGCCCAGACGATGAAACCGATGCCGCCGATCGCGACCATGGCGTAGGCCATGCCGAGATAGCCGAACACCGGCTTGCGCGAGAACGTCGACACGATCTGGCTGATCATGCCGAAGCCGGGCAGGATCAGAATGTAGACCTCGGGATGGCCGAAGAACCAGAACAGGTGCTGGAACAGCAGCGGATCGCCGCCGCCCTGCGCGTCGAAGAAGGTGGTGCCGAAATTGCGGTCGGTCAGCAGCATGGTGATGGCGCCGGCCAGCACCGGCAGCGCCAACAGCAGCAGGAACACCGTGACCAGCTGCGACCACACGAACAGCGGCATCTTGTGCATCGTCATGCCGGGCGCGCGCATGTTGAAGATGGTGGTGATGAAGTTGATGGCGCCGAGGATCGACGACGCGCCGGCGAGGTGCAGCGACAGAATGGCGAAATCCATGGCCGGGCCAGGATGGCCGTAGGTCGACAGCGGCGCATAGATGGTCCAGCCGGCGCCGACGCCGTTGGCGCCGGGCTCGCCCTCGAAGAACATCGAGGTCAAGAGCAGCGCGAAGGACGCCGGCAGGAACCAGAACGAGATGTTGTTCATGCGCGGGAACGCCATGTCCGGCGCGCCGATCATCAGCGGCACGAACCAGTTGCCGAAGCCGCCGATCATGGCGGGCATGACCATGAAGAAGATCATGATCAGGCCGTGCGCGGTGACGACGACGTTGAAGTAATGCGTCTCGTGGAAGATCTGCAGGCCCGGGAACATCAGCTCGGCACGGATCAGGATCGACATGGTGCCGCCGATCACGCCGGCGACCAGCGCAAACACCAGGTACATCGTGCCGATGTCCTTGTGGTTGGTCGAATACAGGTACCGGCGCCAGCCATGCGGGATGGCGTGGCCGTTGTCGTCGCCGTGTGCCGCGTGTGCCGTCGTGTCCATTGTTAGTTCCTTCGCTTAGCGAGCCGCCGCCATAGTGGTCCGCGGAGCATTCACCCCGTCGGCGTATTTCTGCTTCGCCTGCGCCGCCCAGGCGGCGAAGCCCTTGTCGTCGGTCACCCGCACCGTGATCGGCATGAAGCCATGGTCCTTGCCGCACAGTTCTGAGCATTGACCGTGGAAGGTGCCCTCGATCGTCGCCTTGAACCAGGTGTCGTTGATGCGGCCGGGGACGGCGTCGATCTTGATGCCGAACGACGGCACGGCGAAGGAGTGAATGACGTCGGCGCCGGTGACCAGCACGTGGACCACCTTGTTCACCGGCACCACCATTTCGTTGTCGACGGTGAGCAAGCGGGGCTGACCGGCCTTGAGGTCCTTCTCGGCGACGATCAGCGAGTCGAATTCGAAGTTGCCGTTATCGGGATAGGCGTAGCTCCAGTACCACTGCTTGCCGGTCGCCTTGACGGTGAGGTCCGGTGTCGGCCCGTCGACCTCGGCGAACAGAAGCTTCAGCGACGGGAAGAAGATGAAGAGCAGGATGGCGACGGGAACGACCGTCCAGATCACTTCGAGCAAGGTGTTGTGCGTGGTTCGCGATGGCGTCGGGTTGGCGCGCGCGTTGAAGCGCACCATGACGATCACCAAGAGCCCAAGTACGAAGACGGTAATTGCGGTGATGATCACCAGCACGTAGTTATGAAACCAGGCGATCCATTCCATGATCGGGGTGGCGGCGTCCTGCAGGCCGAGCTGCCAAGGCGTCGGCTGACCGAGCCCGGCGAGCGCCGTGCCGGTGCCGGCGAACAGGGCGGCGACGGTCGCTGCAACGGCGGTCAAGCGTGAGAACACCTTCATCTGTCTCTCTGCTCCCTGTTTCTTTAAGTCTTGGGTCATGACCGTCGGCGAGCTGCACCGGCTTTGGTCGGGCGCGGATCGCAACAGTATGACGCCGCCTGCGTCCGGCGGGGCTTGCGCCACGGTTCTGGTTGGCAGGCGTCGACGGGATGGGGGAAATCCCAGCCCCTCAAACCACAAATCCGGCCCTGCTGCAATGCACTCTTGGCTGCCGCTTGGCGGGCCGGGAAAAGCATATGGAACGGCCTGTTCCGGGACCGTTTGGGCTCGGTCGGCGCGGCGGTTTTGCCACCTTGGCGCGGCCACAATGCCTTGATCTTCATCGATCTTGACACTGCGGGCTCACCATGTAGGCAGGCTCGCCCGGCGATTGGGCATGATGATTCGGGCGCCCGCCTGTCAGGGGCGGCTCGTCAGGGAAAATGCAAACATGGCCATATCCCTTGTGGCGCCGCGCATGCGGCCAATGGTCTTCGGCGCCGTCGTCACGATGGCTGCCGTGCTGGGCCACGCCGGCGCGGCCGCGGCCCAAGGGGCCGTCCGCTCGGTCCATGGCGACTGGCAGATCCGCTGCGAGACGCCGCCCGGCGCCCAGAGCGAGCAATGCGCGCTGATGCAGAGCGTCACCGCCGAGGATCGCCCCAATGTCGGGCTCACGGTGATCGTGCTCAAGACTGCCGATCAGAAGAGCAGGCTGATGCGCGTGGTGGCGCCGCTCGGCGTGCTGATCCCGTCGGGGCTCGGCTTGAAGATCGACAACAACGACGTCGGCCGTGCCGGCTTCGTGCGCTGCCTGCCCAACGGCTGCATCGCCGAAGTGGTGATGGACGACAACCTGATCGGCAAATTGCGCACCGGCCAGACCTCGACCTTCATCATCTTCCAGACGCCCGAGGAAGGCATCGGCTTCCCGATGAGCTTGAAAGGCTTCGGCGAGGGCTTCGACAAGCTGCCGTGACGTGGCCGCGGCGTTCGCGCCTGCGCGCAGTCGTCTCGGCGGCGCGCGCTATCCTGCAATTGACGCGCTGACCGGGACGCTTAGGCTGCCGACCACAGCAGGGAGGTCAGCGTGCGTGCAAAACTCAATGCCGCCGTCGGCGGCGCGTTAATCGCGGCGGCGGCGATCGCGGTGGCGCCGCTGGCGCGAGCCCAGACCAATTATCCGACGCGCCCGGTGACGCTGATCGTGCCGTACGGCGCCGGCGGCGTCGCCGACGTCGGCATGCGCATCCTCGGCGACCAGCTGAGCAACCGGCTCAAGCAGCAGTTCGTCATCGAGAACCGCCCCGGTGCCGCCGGCGTGGTCGCGGCCCAGAGTGCCGCCACCGCCGCGCCCGACGGCTACACGCTGCTGATGACCGGCAACAACACCGCCATCGCCGCGGCGCTGTTCAATTCGCTGCCCTACAACATCATCACCGACTTCGATTCGGTGTCGTCGGCGGCGTTCTTCGATCTGTTGATCGTCACACGCGCCAATTCGCCGCTGCACTCGGTGCAGGACGTGATCGCGGCGGCGCGGGCCAATCCCGGCAAGCTCAATGTCGGCACCATCAATCCTGGCTCGACGCAAAACCTCGCCGCCGAATTGTTCAACAGCACCGCCGGCATCAAGACGGCGATCGTGCCGTTCCGCACTTCGCCCGACATGGCCGGCGCGGTGATGCGCGGCGACATCGACATCGCCTTCGAGTTCTACGCGGCGCTGAGCGGGCTCCTCGCCGACGGCAAGATCGTGGCGCTGGCCTCGACCGGCGCCAAGCGCACGGCCTATCTGCCCGCCGTGCCGACCGTGATCGAAAGCGGCATCAAGGACTACGACGTCGCCAGCTGGAACGGCATCTCGGTGCCGCACGGCACGCCGCAGCCTGCCGTCGCAACGCTAAACGCCGCCATGAAGGCGGTCATTCCCTTGCCCGAAGTGCAGGAGAAGGCGAACCGCATGGGCATGGCGATGGAATGGAGCACGCCGGACGACATGACGGCGCGCATGAAAGCCGATATCGCCCGTTGGAGCGCGGTGATCGAAAAGGCCGGCATCCCGAAGCACGACTAGGCGGCCCCTCGCGCCCGGCGGCCGCAGCGACTATCTAGGTGATCGAGCGCACCGCAACGAACGCCAGAATAGCTGACAGGATTTCTGATATGGCCGATACCCCTGCCTCCCTGGTCGACCGCGCCAGCCTCGACCGGCCGCGGCTCGCCAAAATCCTCTCGCGCGGCCTCGACGGCGCCGACGACGGCGAACTCTTCCTGGAATATCGCCAGTCAGAGCTGCTGATGTTCGACAACGGCCGGCTCAAGCAGGCGACCTACGACACGACGCAAGGCTTCGGCCTGCGCGCGGTGAAGGACGAGGCGGTCGGCTACGCCCATGCCTCCGACGTGTCGGAAGCCGCGATCGAACGCGCCGCCGACGCCGTGCGTGCGGTGAAGGGCGGCTATTCCGGCCGCTATGCGGCGCCGCCGGCGCGCAGCAACGTCAAGCTTTACGGCGAGGACAATCCGCTCGGCGCGCCGAGCTTCGAGGCCAAGGCGCGGCTTCTGGAAGCCATCGACGCCTATGCCCGCGCCAAGGATCCACGAGTGCGCCAGGTCACCGCGACGCTCGGGGCAAGCTGGCAGGCGGTGGAGATCCTGCGCGCCGACGGCGAGACCTATCGCGACATCCGGCCCTTGGTGCGGGTTAATGTGTCGGTGGTGGTCGGCGACGGCGACCGCCAGGAGAGCGGCAGTTCAGGTTACGGCGGCCGCGAAGGCTGCGAGCGCTTCATCGCATCCGACGCGTGGCAGGGCGCGGTCGACAACGCCGTGCGCCAGGCGCTGGTCAACCTCGAAGCGGTGCCAGCGCCCGCCGGCGAAATGGACGTCGTGCTCGGTCCCGGCTGGCCCGGCGTCATGCTGCATGAAGCGGTGGGACACGGCCTCGAAGGTGACTTCAACCGCAAGAAGACCTCGGCTTTCGCGGGATTGATGGGCCAGCAGGTCGCCGCCAAAGGCGTCACCGTCATCGACGACGGCACCATCGCGCTGCGGCGCGGCTCGCTGTCGATCGACGACGAGGGCACGCCGACCAACCGCACCGTGCTGATCGAGGACGGCATTCTGGTCGGCTACATGCAGGACCGCCAGAACGCGCGGCTGATGGGCATGAAGCCGACCGGCAACGGCCGGCGCGAGAGCTTCGCTCATGTGCCGATGCCGCGCATGACCAATACCTACATGCTGGCCGGCGACCGCGATCCCGCCGAGATCATCGCGTCGGTGAAGAACGGCATCTACGCCGTCTATTTCGGCGGCGGCCAGGTCGACATCACGTCGGGCAAATACGTGTTCGAATGCACCGAGGCCTATCGGCTGGAGAACGGCAAGGTCGGTGCACCGATCAAAGGCGCCATGCTGATCGGCAACGGCCCGACCGATCTCAATCGCATCTCCATGGTCGGCAACGACCTGGCGCTCGACCACGGCATCGGCACCTGCGGCAAGAACGGCCAGGGCGTGCCGGTCGGCGTCGGCCAGCCGACCTTGCGCATCGACCGCATCACGGTGGGTGGGACCGGCTGATCGCGCCGCCAATTTGCTTCGGTCTGAAAGACTAACTAGCGCACGACGCCCGAAATGCAGCACGGCCGCCGCCGCGGCGGCTTCACCGTGTCTTTCAGATAGCAGTGCGGGGCGCTGACGCCGTAGCCTTGACGGCGATAGGTCCAGGCGCGGCAGCGGTTCTCGGCCTGGCAGGCGTCGGCGCAGGGCTTGCCCTTGGGGTCGGCGGTGGTTTCGAACGAACGGTAATCGCCGCCGTAGCGGTCGATGGAATATTCGATGGCGCCGTCGCGCGGCTCGATGACGCCGGCGCCGCGCACGCCCGAGACGCAGCAACTGGCCTCGACCCGCGGTACCACTTCGCGTTTGAGCCAGCACATGGCCGGGCTGGTGGGGCCCGCGGGGTAGGAAAAGCTCCAAGCCCGGCAGCGCGCCTCGCGCTCGCAGCGCGCCGCGCAGACCGCCGGGTCGCCGCTCGGCACGCCGGCATTGGCGTAATCGCCACCCGGCCGATCGAAGCCGGATTGGGCCCGCGCCGGCGCCGCACTTAAGGCCGCCATAGCGACGAGCCCAACGGCCAAACCCACGACGGTTGTCGCCCGCGCCATGCCCAGTCCTGCGCCGCTTCGGGTCAGTGTCTGCTCCCTGATTTTCCCAATTGAACGCTCGCCCCGGCGACGGCCCACAATATTTTCCCAATTGAACGCTCGCCCCGGCGACGGCCCACAATAGTCTTCGGCCATGTCTTGGGCCATGGGCGGCGCCAGAAAGGCCTGTGGGAAACGGCTCGGGCGGGCCTTCCCGCCGCGCCGAATTGCCTCATGGGGCGTTGTCAGGAGCCAGTCGCAATCCGCTATGGTGCGGCCATGCGCGATTCGGCGAGTACCAAGACAAGCGCCACAAGCGCCAAGATCACCACCATGATGCGGATCGGCTCGACGGTTTCGGCCACTTTCATTTTGCTGTTGCCGGCGCTGTGGAACCGCTTTCCGCTTCTGGAATTCGATACCGGCGGCTATTTGGCGCGCTGGTTCGAAGGCTATCTGGTGCCGAGCCGCTCGACCACCTACGGGCTTGCGCTCGCCGCTGCCTGGCCGCTCGATTTTTGGCCGGTCGTCGTGCTGCAGGCGGCCGCGGCGGTCTGGATCATCGCGCTGATGCTGCAGGTCCAGCGCTTTCCCATCTATCCGATCGCGCTGCCTGCGATCACCGCGGTGCTGGCGCTGACCACGGCGCTGCCATGGCTCACCAGCCTGCTGCTGACCGACGTCTTCGCCGGCATCGCGGTACTGGCGCTGCATGTTCTGGTCGTGCACCACGATCGCGTCGTGCCGCGCGAGCGCGCAGCGCTCGTGATCTTCATTGCGTTTGCGGTGTCGACTCACAGCGCGACCTTTGCGGTGATACTCGGCCTCGTCGCCGTGGCGCTGATCGCTTCGCTAATCAATGCCAAGCTCGTGGCGCGCGCCGGCATCGCTGCTGGCGCCGCGACGCTGGTGCTCGGCGCCGCCATGCTGCTTGGCGCCAACTACGTGGTCGCAAAGCGTATCGCCTGGACGCCGGGTGGCTACGGCATCGCGTTCGGCCGCATGCTGCAGGACGGCATCGTCACCCGTTATCTGAGCGATCATTGTCCGGACCCGCGGCTGAAGCTTTGTCCCTATCGCAACGAGCTGCCGCTCGATGCCGACACTTTCCTGTGGGGCAAGAGCGTGTTCAACGAGCTCGGCCGCTTCACCGGGCTCGGCGACGAGATGCGCACCATCGTGCTCGGCAGCCTGCGCGATTATCCCGGCATGCAGGTCGAGACCGCGCTGCGCGACACCGCCGAACAGCTCGTCGACGTCGCCACCGGCGAAGGCATCGTCACCTATATTTGGCATACCTACGGCATCATCGAGCACTACACGCCGTCGCTGGTTCCGGCGATGCGCGCGGCGCGGCAGCAGCAGGGCGAGATCGGCTTTGCCGCTATCAACGATATCGACGTGCCGGTCGCCTGGATGGCGATGGCGCTGCTGCCGGCGCTGATCCTGCTCGGCTACTTGAGCGCCGAATGCGCCGACCTCGGCCGGCTCGGCCTCACCTTGGCGCTGGCGCTGCTCGGCAATGCCGCGTTTTGCGGCGTGGTCTCCAATCCGCACGACCGCTACGCCGCTCGCATGGTGTGGATCGCGGTCTTTGCGGTCGCGCTCGGAGTCTGGCGCGTCTACGCGATGGTCAGGCAGCGCCCGTTCAGGCGCGAAAGTGCTTCGACAGTTTGAGGCCTTGCGCCTGATAGTTCGAGCCGATCCCTGAGCCGTAAAGCTGATCTGGCCGCGCCAGCATTTTCTCATACACGAGGCGGCCGACGATCTGGCCATGTTCGAGGATGAACGGCACCTCGCGCGAGCGCACTTCCAGCACCGCGCGCGCCCCCAAGCCGCCCGAGCCCGCATAGCCGAAGCCCGGGTCGAAAAAGCCGGCATAGTGCACGCGGAATTCGCCGACCAGCGGATCGAACGGCACCATCTCGGCGGCGTAGTCGGGCGGCACCTGCACGGCTTCGTTGGACGCGAGGATGTAGAATTCGTCGGGATCGAGGATCAGACTCCTGTCGGCACGGGCCGCGATCGGTTCCCAGAAATCGGCAACGTCATAGGCGTCGCGCTGGTCGACCTCGATGACAGCGGTGTGGCGCTTGGCGCGATAGCCGACGATGCCCCCTCCCATTCCCTCCCCCGCAAGCGGAGGAGGGTTAGGGTGGGGGGCCGCATGCCCGGACAGATCGATGGTGACGGCGATGCCGTCGCCCATCACCGCCTCGGCGCGGTCGACCAGCCGCTCACTTGCATGCAGCGCGCGCAGCGCCTCGGCGCTGAGCAGTGCGTCGCCGCGGCGCAGCCTTAGCTGCGACAGCCGCGTGCCCTCACGCACTAGAATCGGAAACGTCTTCGGGCTGATCTCGGCATAGAGCGGACCCGAGTAGCCGGCCTCGACCCGGTCGAAGCCGCGGGTCTCGTCGGCGATGACGCGGGTGAAAACGTCGAGCCGGCCGGTCGAGCTTTTCGGATTGCTGGCGGCGGCGATATCGGCGGGCAGATCGAGCCGCTCGATCAGCGGCACGATATAGACACAGCCGGTTTCCAGCACCGCGCCGGCAGCCAGCGAAAACTCGTGCAGCTTCAATTCGACGATGCGCTCGGCGACGGTGGTGCCGGGGCCGGGCAGGAAGCTCGCGCGCACCCGATAGGCAATGGCGCCGAGCCGAAGATCGAGGCTCGCCGGCTGGATTTGCCCGGGCGCGAACGGATAGTGGGCGCGAATGCCGCCGTCGGCCGCCAATTCCGCGATCTTGCGGTCGGGCAGGATGCCGGTATCGTCAGGTGAAAAAGCGAGCGGCACGCGATCGGGTCCACATTTTTCGTCGATCTAAGCCGATGCCGGGGTTTGACGTAAAGACGCACGCGGCGTATAAGCCCATTTATCCCGTGGTCATTTGAGCCGGCCGGCTTGCAGCCACGTAAAACAAATTGCTAAAAGGCCGGGGACGCGTGAGCCCGGCCTTGAGGATTTCCTCCCGGCCGGGTTTTGTTTTGGCTGATGGAGGGCCGCATGTCCGCGTCCACGAAAAGAAACTACCGCCCGGAAACGCGCCTCGTGCAATCGGGTACGCTCCGCTCGCAGTTCGCCGAGACCTCCGAGGCGATGTTTCTCACTCAGGGCTATGTTTACGACAACGCCGCCCAGGCCGAGGCGCGCTTCAAGGGCGAGGACCCCGGCTACCAGTATTCGCGGTTCGCCAATCCGACCGTCGACATGTTCGAGCGGCGCATGGCGGCGTTCGAAGGTGCCGAAGCCGCGCGCGCCACGGCGACCGGCATGGCCGCGGTCACCATTTCGCTCGTCGGGCAGCTCAAAGCCGGCGACC
>Ga0335081_10000468_pt1 | contig 70849 bp, 64 predicted proteins | sample Lox_Sample_35_FD_206713 | JGI IMG/M metagenome (GOLD analysis project Ga0335081, IMG submission 206713) | Soil microbial communities from Loxahatchee National Wildlife Refuge, Florida, United States - Lox_Sample_3.5 | ecosystem: Environmental > Terrestrial > Soil > Wetlands | place: USA...
CGCAGGACCGTTGCCACCGCACCCCATGAGCGGCATCAAGTACAACATGGAGACGGTGGATGAGGCATTTGTCGCCGCTTCCTTTGCGTTCATGGACAAAGCCAGGGCCGCCAACAAGCCTTTCTTCTTGTGGCTCAACCCCACCCGAATGCATGTGGTGACGCATCTCTCGCCGAAATACGAAGCGATGCGCAATTCGGACAATGGCTGGACGGTACAAGAAGCCGGGATGGCTCAGCTTGATGACGACGTCGGCTCAGTGATGCAATATCTCAAGGACAAGGGATTGGACGACAACACTATCGTCCTGTTCACTTCCGACAACGGTCCCGAGCAATTCACTTGGCCGGACGGCGGCCAAACGCCGTTTGCCATGGCGAAGGGAACGGTTATGGAAGGCGGCTTCCGCGCGCCGGCGCTCGTGCGCTGGCCAGGTAATGTCCCGGCCGGCTCCATTCAGAATGGAATCTTCTCCGGTTTGGATTGGCTGCCCACCTTCGTGGCCGCCGCGGGCGATCCGAACCTCACAGAAGAATTATTGAAAGGCAAGACAATCGGCGATCGGACTTACAAGAACCACCTGGACGGCTACAACCAGATGGCCGCCATCACGGGTAAAGGCCCATCGGCGCGTCACGAAATTTTCTACTTTGGGGAAAGCACCCTTGGTGCGGTGCGCATTGACGACTTCAAGTATCGCTTCATTGAGCAGCCCCAGGGCTGGGTTGGTGAGAAAACTCACCCCGACATGCCTATCCTGACCAATCTGCGCTTAGACCCGTTCGAGCGCACGGGTTGGGCGAGCGATGGAGCGGCGAAAGGATCGATGCAATACTGGGATTGGTTTAAGTACGAGTTCTGGCGCTTCGTGTTCGTTCAGCAGATGCTGGCCAAGGCAATGCCTACTTTCATCGATTATCCGCCAATGCAATCGGGTGCCAGCTTCAACCTCGACGCGCTGAAAGCGGAGATGCAGAAAAAGATGGATGAGGCGCGGGCAGCGGGTCAAGGAGCCGCCCAGTAACCTCAATGACCGTCCAGGCGGGCGGCCGTTCATCGAACAGTTCGCCCGCCTCTTTTCCTTACATACTCGGTTTTGGTTTGCGGAGTGAGCTGATCGGTCGAGGCAACAACTGACCGGAAGTTTGATCTTAACATCTAGGGGGCCGCAACCGCATTAATCGGCTACAGCCCCGGATGGCGTCAAGACACAAGGTCCGGGCGATTAGAGGCGGTTGATCGGCTTCGCCGACAAAACAGGATTGCACAATGCTTGAAAAGTACAGCATGCCGCAAAAGCTGCATGCAAAGTCCGGCGGCCAGTTCCACGTCATGGCCAAGCCCGCCGGATCGACCTGCAACCTCGACTGCAAATATTGCTTTTGTTTGAGCAAGGAAACCTTGCCCAATGGCCCTGGGACGGGTCAGATGAGCGAAGACACGCTCGATGTTTTCATCAAGCAATATATCGAGGGCACGACCGGCCCGCAGGTGGTCTTTTCATGGCAGGGCGGTGAACCGACTCTGCGCGGCCTTGATTTTTACCGGCGTGTGGTGGCACTGCAAAAAAAGTACGCTAAACCCAATCAGCGCATCGAAAACGACCTGCAGACCAATGGCGTTCTTCTCAACGAGGAATGGGCACAATTTCTCAAAGAGCATCGTTTTCTTGTCGGGCTGAGCATCGACGGTCCGCGCGAATTGCACGACCAGTTTCGCGTCAACAAGGGCGGCGCGCCGACCTTCGATAAGGTGATGGCCGCCGCAAAGCTACTGCGCAAATTTGGCGTTCCCTTCAATACGCTCACCTGCGTGCACAGGCTTAACGCCTCGCACCCGCTCGACGTTTACCGATTCCTGCGCAGCGAACTGAACTCAACGTACATCCAGTTCATCCCGATCGTGCAACTCAAGAAATTTGAAACAACGGCCCCACAGAAATGGGACAAATCTCGACTACCGATCGTTGGCAGTCCAGAGGCGCGCCCCGATCATTCCAGTTCCGTTGTCACCGACTGGTCCGTCGATCCGGAAGACTATGGATACTTTCTATCCAGGGTGTTCGACGAGTGGCGCCGGAAGGATTTCGGCAAAGTTTTGGTGAATCATTTCGAGACACTCGTGGCCCAGCACATGGGGCTTCCCTCCCAGCTTTGCATCTATAACGAGTTCTGCGGCAAGGGCGTCGCCCTGGAGCACGATGGCAGCGTCTATTCCTGCGACCATTACGTCTATCCGGAATACCGCTTGGGAAGCGTGCGGGAAAAAACGCTGGCGGAAATGGTTTTCTCTCCCGAGCAGGTCAAGTTCGGCTTTGCCAAATCCGAAACATTGCCGCGCTACTGCCGCGAATGCGCTTATCTCAAGGACTGCTGGGGCGAATGTCCAAAGAACCGCCTGATCCGCACGCCGAACGGCGAGCCGGGCCTCAACTATCTGTGCGCGGGACTGAAAAAATTCTACAATCACGCCCTGCCTGAGGTGAACCGGATCGCAGACGAAATTCGACGGCGGCAGAACTCAAACGTATTGGTCAATCATGGTGGGATACTTCGCGACCAGCGCAAATGACCGCGCAGCCATTTATAGGGTCCGGAACGTCGCCTGTTGCCCCCGCACAGATATCGCGGCGCAGCGGTTTGGTCGCTGTCAGGGGCAAAGCGGAAGCCAACAGGGTCATTTCACGTGACGTGAGACGGGTAGCAGGTCCGCTCGCCGCGCTTCATCACTTACTTTGGTATACCGATAGCGGTCAGCGGAGTCGGGGTGCTTCCACCGGTTGGTCCGGACCAGGCCGAACGTGTCGAGTTGGCCATAGTGGTGCATCCAGGTGCCATACGTGTGTGGCAAAAGAGATGAAAGCCACCTTGCCGCCGGGGGAAGGACAAGCCGGTCTGTTTCCGTGCCAGGGCCAGCATTTCACGTGGCCGCCCGCTGGCGTGAAATCGGAACAACTTGGCATCTCCAGCCCACGTTCGAGAAACGGCTTACCAGCGCCGGCCTGGGACCGCCCGGCGAGGCCATTTTTGAGGCGGCGACCTTTAACCGCCTTCGGCCGTGCAGGGCGGGCGCCTGAATCGTGAGCGCCTCCACGAGAACCGGCGGCAAGTATAGGGGGGTCGGGGAGTGTCGGGCGCCGCTTACCGTGCAAAACCTGCGCGCCGCTGATCCCAACGGTCCTTTGTGGGTGGGTTTCTGTCGCCGAAACTGTCGCGGCGCACACCTCGCGAACGGACCGGCTGTCCTAAATGCTTGGCAGAGTTGGTCGGAGTGGCAGGATTTGAACCTGCGACCCCCTCGTCCCGAACGAGGTGCTCTACCAGGCTGAGCCACACTCCGACATTGGCCTTTTAAGGCCGCGGGCGGCTTATAGCGTCGGCATTCCGCCCCGGCAAGCCGCCGGCCCATAACCGGGCATGATCCCGTCCAAAGAGCGCAAACCATCCCGGATCACCGCCACGACGAGCTTTTCGGGATCACGCCGTCAGCGGTTGCGCCGGCGTTATTCAAGCACCAAGGTTTGGCAATGACAGGCCCGGTTACCCAGCCAACGAAAGTGCCAACGCGCATCTTGCGCGCCGACGACGGCGCGATCGCGGAAGGCGCGCGCGTTCTCGCCGCCGGCGGCCTGGTCGCTTTCCCCACCGAGACGGTTTACGGGCTTGGCGCCGACGCCACCAATGGCGAGGCGGTGGCGCGGCTCTACGCCGCCAAGGGCCGGCCGTCATTCAATCCGCTGATCGCGCATGTGCCCGATCTGGCCGCGGCGCGGGCGTTGGCGGTGTTCCCCGCCGAGGCGACGCGGCTCGCGCAAGCGTTCTGGCCCGGGCCGCTGACGCTGGTGCTGCGCAAAGCGAAAGCCTGCGCCGTAGCGGACTTGGCGACGGCCGGACTCGACAGCGTCGCGGTGCGGGTGCCCGATCACCCGGTGGCGCGGAAGCTCCTGACCAGCTTCGGCCGGCCGGTGGTGGCGCCGTCGGCCAACCGCTCCGGCCATGTCTCGCCGACCGCGGCCGCGCATGTGCTCGCCGATTTGAACGGTCGTATCGATCTCATCATCGACGGTGGTGCTACGCCGGTCGGCGTCGAATCGACCATCGTCGCCTGCCTCGACGGACCGGCGCTGCTGCGGCCGGGCGGCCTGTCGCGCGCGGCGATCGAAAGCGTGCTCGGCCGGCCGCTTGCCGAGGCCCCGGCGGATGCCGCCGAAGCGCCGCTGGCGCCTGGGATGCTTCCTTCCCATTACGCGCCGCGGACCCCGGTCCGGCTCAATGCCGGAAGCATAAAGCCCGGCGAAGCTTTGCTGGCGTTCGGGCCGGCGCCGGTGCGCGACGCGGACAAGGCGGCGCTAGTCCTGAACCTTTCGCCGCGCGGCGACGTCATAGAGGCGGCCGCCAATCTGTTTTCCCACCTGCGCCTTCTTGACGGCGCCGGCGCCACGGCGATCGCGGTGATGCCGATCCCGCACAGCGATCTCGGCGAAGCGATCAACGATCGGCTGCGCCGCGCCGCGGCGCCGCGATGAGCGAACGACGATGCCAAGGGTGCTGCGATGAAAGACTTTGGTGCTGCGATGAAAGACTTTCGTTTGACTACAGCGCTGATTGCCGCCGCGCTCGCGTTCTGCGACGCCGACGCGCACGCCGAGGTGCAGAAATTCCTCAACCCCTGCCCGGGCCAGCAGCTCTGCCCGTCGTTCCGGCTGGTCATGACGCCGCCGGACGGCTGGGTGCTCGATGTCGAGGCAACCAAGGAGAACGACGTCCAGATGATGGTGCCGAAGGGCAAAACTTTCGCCAATGCCGAACCGCTGATCTACGTGCAGGTCTTTTATCACCGCGACAAGCAGCAGACGCTCGAGGATTTCGCCCGCGTGTCCAATGAGCGCTGGCTCGCCGCCAACAAGACCGCCAAAATTTCGCCGCTGTCGCCAGTCGCGCGCGCCAACGGCAAAGAAGGTTTCCTGCGCTTCGCCTTCGAAAATCCAAAGAGGCCGCAGCAGGCCTACGAGATAGGCGCCTTCGGCATCGACGACGACAAGGACGGCAACCAGTTCGTGCTCGACGTGGTGATGAGCGCGAACAGCAAGAAGGCGCTCGATCGCGCGGAAAGTGGCTACGTCAGCTTCCTGAAGGCGAATTGAGTAGCTGAAGGGGGGCGCGCGCTTGCGCGTGGGTAATCCGGCTGCCATCTTCGCTGTCATGGACAGCAATTGCCGGAACTGCCCCGATGCTCGATAAGCCGCTCGATCGACCGCCCGTCAAAGCCGACCCCGCACTGCTCGCGCGTTTTGCGGCGATCGTCGGCGACAAATACGCCATCACCGATCCGGCGCTGCAGGCGCCCTATCTCGTCGAAATGCGGCATCTGTTCGAGGGCCACTCGCCGATGGTTCTGCGGCCGGGGTCGGTCGGCGAAGTGTCGGAGATCCTTAAACTCGCCAACGCGACCAAAACCGCGATCGTGCCGCAGGGCGGCAATACCGGATTGGTCGGCGGGCAGATTCCGCACCACAACGAGATCGTTCTCTCGCTCAACCGGCTCGACCGCATTCGCGAAGTCGACCCGACCTCGAACACCATCACCTGCGAGGCCGGCGTGACCTTGCAGCGCGCGCGCGAAGCCGCCGCCGCCGCCGACCGGCTCTACCCGCAGCTGTTGCCATCCGAAGGCACCTGCACCATCGGCGGAAACCTCTCCACCAATGCCGGCGGCACCGCGGCGCTGGCTTACGGCATCGCGCGTTCGCACGCGCTCGGTCTTGAAGTGGTGCTGGCCGACGGCCGCGTGTTCAACAATCTCAACAAGCTGAAAAAGGACAACACGGGCTACGATCTCAAGAACCTGTTCATCGGCGCCGAAGGCACGCTCGGCATCATCACCGCGGCGGTGTTGCGGCTCATTCCGCGGCCGCGCGCCGTGGAAACCGCCTTCGCCGGCGTGACATCGGTCGAAGCCGCGCTCGAACTCCTCGGCATGGCGCAAGCGCGCTGCGGCAACGACGTCACCAGCTTCGAGATCATGACCCGGCGCGGCATCGAGCTGGTGCTGGAAAACGCCGCGGGCGTCCGCGACCCGCTCGCCGCGCCGCACGAGTGGTATGTGCTGATCGAGCTGTCGTCGCAGCAGCGCGACGGCCTGCGTCTCGTACTGGAAGAGCTGCTCGAGAAAGGCATGGAGCGCGGCCTTGTCGCCGACGCGGCCATCGCCGACAGCCTGGAGCAAGCCAAAGCATTCTGGCGTATCCGCGAAATGTTCGGCGAGGTGCAGCGTTTTGCCGGCGGCTCGATCAAGCACGACGTCTCGGTGCCGGTTGCCGCGGTGCCGGCCTTCATCGCCGAGGCCAACGCCGCGGTCACGGCGCTCATTCCCGGGGCGCGGCCGCTGCCGTTCGGCCATCTCGGCGACGGCAACATCCATTACAACGTCACCCAGCCCATCGGCGCCGATAAGGACGAGTATCTCAAACGCTGGGACGAAGTGAACGCGGTGGTGTTCGCGGTGGTGAAAAAATACGCCGGCTCGATCTCGGCCGAACACGGCGTCGGCGTGATGAAGCGCGATATCCTGCCGTCGGTGAAGGATCCGGTGGCCTACGAGCTGATGCGCAGCCTTAAAGCTCTGCTTGACCCCAATGGCATCCTCAATCCCGGCAAGGTGCTGTAGCGTTTAGAGCGGGAAAGCGTGCCGATAAAGTTTTTCGGCCGCGATTCAACGCGGTGCCAGCGGAATTGCGGTTTCCAACGCTTTGTTTTCGGGCGCCTCGGTGACCGTAAGCCCGCATAGCCGGCACTCGAAGGTCTGCAGTTCCTCCAGGCCGGCGAAATCGGGAATTGAAGCCAAGAATTGCATCGACGCGGCGCAATGCGGGCAACACGGCCCAGGCTTATAGGCGCTTGTAGTCTGCATGGATTGAAGCTCCCAAGTCGGCTGCGGCATTGGCCGCGCCGCCGCTGCCCGCCACCAAATCATCGATGATTTCCTTCGCGCCCTGGTTTTCGGAGAGTCTCTCGCGCCCCTTTGTCAGCCGGTTCCAAGCGAGCAGCGGTAATTCAGCGATGGCCGGCAACGGATCGTCGAGCGCAAAACCTGCAAAAGCCAGTTGCTTGCGAAAGCCGGCGAGATAGTCCCCCACCGTCAATGTGCCGCGCGATATCTCGGCAAACGCCGCCAGAATGTCGCGGCTGGCATACATCCACGCCACCCCGCTTTTGGCGTTCGTGTTATCGCGTGCGTTATCGTGGCCGACCGCCTGCCGCCACGCCAAATAGGGAAAATCCACCCCGGCACGTTCGCCAAGGGCGGCCCATGTCCAGAAGCGCCCGTTGACATCCAAAAGCTTGTAGCGGCCGTCCCGCCGATCGTATTTGAACTCGATTTCGACGACGCCCGTATAATCGAGCGACTCCAGGAAACGGCACGCCAGCGTTTCGACCTCTTCCCGCTCGACCGTTTCGACGAAGGTGCTGGAGCGGCCGAACTCGACCGGATATTGGCGCGCTCGCCGCGCGACCAGCGAGGCGACGGTTTTGCCGCGGTCCCACAGCCCGGCATACGAGAATTGCGCTTCGCCGTTTCCCGGAATCCACTCCTGGATAATCACCGCGTCGCCGACCAGCGATGTAGCCCGCCGATAGAGCCGCAACAGCGCATCGCGATCGTCCGCCTTCCAGGCTTTCGCCCGGGTCAATTCGTTGAGAGCGTCGCGGCGCGCCGGCTTGAGAACGATGGGAAACTGGAGCTGCGATTGGCCGACCGTCTCCAAATCGCCAGCTTGAAAACTCCGCGGGCAGTCGATGCCGAGCGCCGCCGCGCGTTGATACGTCAGGCGCTTGTCGTAAGCCCACTGAATGGTGTCCCAATTCGCCGTCGTCACGTGAAAGTGCGACGCGAGCAGGGCATGATTTTGCGCGATCAGGCGCATATCTTCGTCGCCCGTCGCGATGAGCACCCAGCCCTTCAAGCCATGCCGGACCGCGACTTCGACGATCGAGGCGACCGCGTCGCGATGGCCGGCGCCAGGCCAGGAAAAGCTGCGCTGCACGTAGCGTGAAAGTCTCGGCAGCGGATGGCTGGCGAGGAGCCAGACGGGAATGCCGCGGCGGCCGAGACTGCGCGCCACCGCGATGCTGACGTGAGCGCCGCCGACGATCAGCGCGCCGGGCGGCGCATTGGCAGCGCCGTCGGCGGCGGCTGCGGACGGCGCCTGCCGCGTCATAACAATTTGTGTTCGGCGTCAAGGAGCGCCGGCGCTCCTTGAGGAACAGGATCGAAATGATCGCCGGAGCCAACGCGTGACGTATGGCCGCGATCGCCCACGGCCTTTGCGATCCGCCGTGCGGCAAATCCGGCACCTGCGATGAAACGCAGCAGGGGTCCGAAGCTTGCGACGGCAGCGGCGCCGATGAAATGCAAGCCGGCGACGCTCGACTCGAATCCAGCGGACAGAAGAGGAGAATCGCCGTGGCGGGCGACGCGCCGACGCAATTGCGGATCGAGGATCTGCATCTTGTCGACGGCTAACGTTGTAGCCGGTCGCCAGCAGCACGTGATCGACGGAACGCGTGCCGCCGTCCAATGTCAGGGCAATGCGATCGCCGTCACGGCGCGCCTCAAGGATGCGCGTTCCTTGCCGCAGCGGAATATCTTGCAAGCGCGAGCGCAGCCAGAGGATGGCGGTGGGACGCAGGCAATGCTCGTTGAGCCGGTCGCGGGCTCCGGCCGAGAAGTGATGGATGAGCGCCGGCGCTTCGACCAGCCAGTTGAACGGAAACGGCCCGACCTGAGACGGCGGAATCAGCGCCTTGCCTAGGAGGGCGCGCAGGCTCTTGCGCAAAGCGCTGCGTGTGCCTGGATCGGCGTTCCACACCAAATGCTCCCGACAAATGATTTCCACGTCTGCGCCGGCCTCGTGCAGCAGAGCCGCCGATTCGCATGCGCTCTGGCCGCGGCCGATCACCGCGACGCTGCGGCCGCGGAATTGCGCGGAGTCGGTGTGCTCACATGAGTGGCTCACCAGACTAGGCGGCAGGCCGTCAAACTGCGCGGGCCGGTGCTCGTGATGCAGGAGCCCGGTCGCCACGACGACGCGCCGTGCGAAAATGTTCTCGCCGTCTTCGAGCACGATGCGAAAGCCGCCGTCGCGCGGCGCCACCCGAACCACAGTTCGCGTATCGAGATCGGGGGCCAAGTGGTGCTGGAACCACGTTCCATAATCGATGAAATTCTCAACGGGCAACAGATCGGGCCGCGGCAAACGCATCTCGGCGAAATAGTCGTCCAGCCGATAGCGGCCGCGAGGCTCGGCAATGTGTGTTGCAATCCACGGCGAGCGAAGCTTCATGCCGGCCGGCATGTTGTGCCGCCAAAACGACATTGCCTCGCCGAAGACGCGGACCGAGACATCGGCCGCGCGCAAATGCGCGGCCGCCGCGAGACCGTACGGGCCCGCACCGATGATCGCGACGTCGCAACTGTTGTCGAGACGATTAACGACGATATTCATACGAATTTGCCGGAGTTTTCTCGATCTTACCGACCGGAAATGTAGCGGCGGCTGGTTTTGATTTTGTCAACGGACAGGGAAAACCACGCGATGCCGCCGCACAGGCGCCGCTTTCGGGGCGATATCAGGCTTATCGTAAACCAAGCGTTGCACGCTCAATGCGGCCGGTTTCCCTGCTTCGGACCGCATTCGGCTGGCGAGCGCGGCAGGAATTGGACCTGCCGCGCCTTAGGGGTATCCGCTAGGCCAGCGGCTGGCCCGCCAAATCCTCGGCGCGCTCGATCGCAACGAGGACGGCATAGCCCTTTTTCTCCGGATCGTTCTTCTTCTCCGGCTCGATCAGGCGCTTCCAGACCTCGTCATAGACCGGGCCGGATTTATGCACTTTGGCCCGGCCGTAGAGCCGCAGAACGCCGCCCTTCGGCAGGATGCCGGCATCGCGCAAGGCCGGCTTGCGCATGAACAGAGTGACCGCGGTGCCATCGGCGAGATTGCCGGCCGTCGTCCCCCGGCCGCGCTCCCACAAAGCGATATGTTCGTCGTCATAGACCATTGCGCTGCCGCGCGGCGTGATCTGGGCATAGCCGTTGGGCAATACCGTCCCTATCAGGCAGACGTTTGCCGGATAGGCCGTATCGATGTGCTCGTGCAAAGCTTGCGGAATTTTGGCCAATTCGCTCTCCTGGGAAAATAGATCTCGCGACGCCCGACCTTTGTTGCGCCGGACCGCCCGACTGGAAGCACCGCCGGGCCGCCTCGTCAATCGCCGTATGCCAAGATACGCTCGCACGGCCGCGGGAGCGGAGCTCTAAAGCCCGGGATAGAGAGAATGGACAAGCTGATCATTACCGTCGCCTGCGATTCGCGCACGTCCTACCCGATCAACCACTATTGTCCGCCGCAGGAGGACATCGCCGGTGTGGCGCAGCAATATATCGACGGCATCAAGGCCGGCGCCGCGATCGCCCACATCCACGGTATTCGCACGCTCGAAGAATCGCTGCAGGCCGACGGCAAGCAGGTCTCGCGCATCGATCACGACGGCTGGAAACGCCTGCAGGAAGCGATCCTCGCCAAGACCGATCCGGTGATGCAGTTCGGGGTCGCCAGCGCGCGCCTCGAAGAGAAGGTCAGGCTGATGACGCTTCACCCCGATATGATGGCGGTCGCGTTCAACGCGCACGACGAATATTTCAATCCCGACCCGCAATTTCCGCCGAAGCGGATGATGGCGATCCATCCGGTCGAGGAACTGCTGGCTTACGCCAAGGCCGCCGTCGACCACAAGGTGAAGCTCGAAGTCGAATGCTTCCATACCGGCGCCTTCTGGCACCTCGAATTCGTGCGCAAGCAGGGCTATCTGCAAACCGCCTATACCACTCTGTTTCTCGGCTGGCCCGGCGGCACCTGGACGCCGCCGACCGAGAAGGCGCTGATCTACATGGTCGATCATCTGCCGAGAAACTGCATCTGGAACGTCAGCGTGATGAATCCGCAAAAGCAATGGGATCTGCTTTCGCTTGCGGTTTCGCTCGGCGGCCATGTCCGCGTCGGCTACGAGGACAATCCCTATATCGCGCCGGGCGAACTCGCGAGGAACAACGCGGTGCTGGTCGAGCGGATGATGAAGATCGCCCAAGGCCTCGGCCGCGACGTGGCGACGCCGCAGGAAGCGCGCCGGATCCTGGGCTTGTCCAGCGCCGACTGAGCGAAATTTCGGCCTTAAGCTCGCCGCCTAAGCCGCGTTGTCGAGCGCCACGCCGCCACAGGTCGCCTCAAAGTCGATTTCCGAGGCGGGCCCGGGACGCTTGAACAGATAACCTTGCAGCGAGGTCACGCCGGCGAGCCGCAACAGCCGGTACTGATCCACCGTTTCGACGCCTTCCGCGGTAGTGGCGATGTCGAGGCTCTGCGCCAAGGTGAGCGTCGCCGATATGATCGCGGCGCATTCGCTGCGCTTGGTCAGGTTTTGGGTGAACGACTTGTCGATCTTGATTCGATCAAACGGAAACATAGCCAGCTGACTGAGCGAGGAGTAACCGGTGCCGAAATCGTCGAGCACGATGGTGATGCCCATGGCTTTGAACTGCCGGAGCGCCGGCAGGCATTCCGCCGCCGATTCAATCAGCGCCGTCTCGGTGATTTCGAGCTCCAATCGCTCCGGCGGCAGCCCGGTATCGGCCAGCACGTGCGTCACCATGCCCGGCAAATCGCTCTTGCGAAATTGCACCAGCGACAGATTGACGGCGACCTTCACCGCAGCCGGCCAGTTCGCCGCTTCCGTACAGGCGGCGCGCAACACCCATTGCCCGATCTGCGTAATCAAGCCGGTCTCCTCGGCCAGCGGAATGAACAAGTCCGGATAGATCAGGCCCTTGGTCGGATGACGCCAGCGCACCAGCGCCTCGGCGCTGCAGATACGGCGCGTCTTGGAATCGACGATCGGCTGGTAATGCAACTCGAACTCGTTCTGCTGCACGGCGCGGCGCAAATCGCTTTCGATCTCCTGGCGCGCACTGGCGATCTCGCTCATCTCCGGATCGAAGAAGCAATAGCCGTTGCGGCCGGCAGATTTCGCCCGATAAAGCGCGAGATCGGCCATCTTCAATAGATCGTCGGAAGTGGTCTGGTGCTCGACCGCCAGCGCGATCCCGATGCTGGTGCCGATGCTGATATTGCCGCCGTCGATCGCGAACGCCTGGCGCAGGATCTCGATAACGCGCTCCGCCAGCGATCTGGCGGCCTCGCGCTGGTTGCTCTCGCCGGCTTGAATGATGGCAAATTCGTCGCCGCCGAGCCGGGCCAGCACGTCGGTTTCGCGCAACAGCGATTTCAGGCGCGTCGCCACCTCGATCAGCAGCGCGTCGCCGGCGGGATGACCGAGCGTATCGTTGACCTGCTTGAAGCGGTCAAGATCCAACAGAAGAAGGGTGAATGGCTCCGCCAAGCGGCGCTGCCGCGCCGCGGCTTCCTCGATTTTCTGGATCAGCGCCGCGCGGTTGGCCAATCCGGTCAGCGCGTCATGGTGCGCCAGAAAGGCAATGCGCTGCTCGGCTTTCTTGCGCTCGGTGACGTCTTCGATGACGGCGATCATGCATTTCGGCTCGCCGCGGCTGTTCTTGATGATGATGCGGCGGGTCGACTGCATGCGCAGCCCGCGCATCGGCGTATTGACTTCGATTTCCTTGTAGCTGACGTGGTCGCTGTCCTGCAGCGATTCAGTGTCGGCATCGTCGATGCTTTTGGCGTCCTGCGGTCTGTGAATGTCGAACGAGGTGCGGTCGAGCATTTCGCTGCGCGGAATCCCGAGCATGGTCTCGAAGGCACGATTGACGAGAAGGTACTTGCGCGTCTTGGCGTCCTTGACGACGACGGAAACCGGAATGTTCTCGATGATCGAGACGAGAAACTTCCGGGTTTCGTCGAGCTCCTGTTCGGCGCGCCGCTGCTCGGTGATGTCGATATGGGTGGCGACCCAGCCGCCATCGGACATCGGCTGGTGATTGATGGCGTAGATGTGCCCGTCGAGCAGGACGTTCTCGACATAGTAGGGCTCGCGCTTTTTCACTTCTTCAAGCCGCGCCTCGATATAGTGCGGCGAACCGCCGGGCCAGTTGCCGGCGCGTACGCGCGCTTCGAGGATCGAACGCAGCGTGGTCCCCGGCTGGGTCTGGTCCGCAGTGAGGCCATACATTTCGCCGTAGCGCTCATTGCAGACGACCAGCCGCTGATCGCGATCGTACATGCACAGGCCATGCGTCATGTTCTTGAGCGCGGTATTGAGCAGGTGGTTGGAATGCTCGAGCGATTGCTTGGATCGCCGCAGTTCGGCGGCGGCGGCGAGAATGTGGGCCTGCTGCCTGGCGCCGAATATCATGACGATCAGCACGATGAGCGTCAGCACGACCCCGATCACGACGTATTTTCTCAGGGTCGCGTCGGCTTGCCGAAAAATATCGCTCCGTGCAAGAGCGACCACCGCGATCAGCGGCATTCCCGCAAGGCGACGATAGGAAACGAGCCGGCTGACCCCATCGAACTTTGATCTGGCCTCTGGCGTATTCCAGTAGCTACCCGCCGGGCTGTGCGCCAAATGGGTGAACAACGGCGAATGAATCGTCTGCATGCCCGCCATGCCCCGGCTGGCCGGATTTTGGCCGCCGCGCGCCAGCAAGATTCCGTCGGCACCGACCAGGGCGACCACGCCGGAACCGCCCAGGTTGAGCGAGCTGAAGAACTTTTCGAGCACATCAACGTCAAGCGAACTGACCGCGACCCCGGCGAATGAGCCGTCCGCATTGGCCATGCGACGGGCAAATTCGATCGTCAGTCGCCTGGTTACATTCCCGACGATCGGATCGCTAATGTAAAGCTGGTCGGTTTTGTCGTCGCGCGGCCCGGTGAATGGCGCGCGATCACCCACATAAACCGGCGACGCCAACGATCGCAAACTTGATTTCGTCACGTAGCCAGCGGCGTCGGCAATTCCGAATTGCACCGTCAGATCATTGTGCACCCGATTGCGGGCAACCCACCTTGCCAGATCGAACCGCTGCGGGTCCCTGAGGTAATCTCGTCGCAGCTCCAGCAATGCGCTGTCGGATTCCTGAACGACACGGCGGATATATTCCTCCAGCACGCGCGACAGGTTGCCGCCTTGACGCACGGCGTCCTGGTAAGCGCTCTCGCGCTCCTGGCTGGCGAGCAGATAAATGCCGCTCCAGATAATGACGATGACCGCGACCCCAAGATAGGTCGTGCTCTGTCGAATTGTTTGAAGCCATTTAGCCATATCAGCGGCTCTCGACGCTCGCGCATTCGTCGTTCGAGAGCCTTTGTTATGACAGGTATTCGTTACTGCGGGGTTTTACCTAAATATCCCGACGGGAGGCCTTCGATAACCTTTACCGGGCGTTACCGCGGGCCGTGATGGCGACAGACCGCCAGCGTACCGGAAAAAAGGCAAGCTCAAGTGAAAGCACGCGGCTTCCACGGGATGAGGGCATGCTCGGCCCAGTTCACCGCGCGATTGAGCGCGACCGCCAGAGCCGCGATCACGATCAAAGGCGCGAAGTATTTGGCGAGCGAGAGCGTCTCGCCGTAGAACTGGAACATGTAGCCGATGCCGGTCGCGACGATTAGCAATTGTCCGACAATGATGCCGACCAGCGCACGACCGACTGCAATGCGCAAGCCGGCGAAAATATAGGGCAGCGCCGACGGCAGCACGACGATGTGCAAGATCTCGCGCTTGGTGCCGCCGAGCGAGCGCGCCACCTCGACCAAAAAACTGTCGGCCTCTTTGGCGCCGGCTTCGACAGTAAGCATTTGCGGGAACACTGCCGAGACAAAGACGAACACGATGAGCGTCAACTGGCCGACCCCGAACCAGGCGATGAACAACGGCAGCCAAGCGATATTGGGGATCGACCAGAATACGAAGATATAAGGATCGAGAATGCGCGCGGCCGGCCGGAATATGCCGAGTATAAGGCCCAGCGAAGTGCCGACCACGAAGGCGATGCTCAAGCCGATGGCGAACGGCCAGACGGTCTGCCCGGTGGCACGGACGAGCTCGCCCGAGGCCGTCAGCTCGACAAACGCGGCGGCGACATTGGCCGGCGACGGCAGAATGATCGGCGGCACGTTCATGCTGACGATCTGCCACAGCGCAATAAAGCCGATCGCCGACAGCGCGGTGAGAAAGTAATGGTTCAAGGCCAGAGCCGCGACCGCCGATTTTCCGTTGCGCCTGGCGGGAGGCGCGAGCCGATCGGTGGACTGCGTCATAGCTCCTCCTTGATGCTTTGCCACGCGATGTTGCGCAAATGGGCGAACTCCGGCTCGGCGCGAACGTCATAGCTATAGCGCGGACGCGGCAGCTTCACCTGCAGAGTCTGTTTGATGCGCCCCGGCCGGCGCCCCATGATGACGACGAGATCGGAGAGATAAATCGCCTCGTCGAGGTCGTGGGTGATGAACAGCACCGTGCTTTTCACGCGCCGCCATAAAGTCAGCAGTTCGTCCTGCAGCACGGCGCGGGTCTGCGCATCGAGCGCGCCGAACGGCTCGTCCATCAGCAGGATCTCAGGCTGCCGCACCAGCGCCCGCGCCAGCCCGACTCTTTGCTGCATCCCCCCCGAGAGCTGATACGGGTAGTAATGCTCAAAACCTTTCAGCCCGACCATGGCAAGCGTGGCGCCGACAAGATCGTTTTCTTGTGCGGTCAGCTTGCGGCGATGGGCCTGCAGCTGAATGCCCAAGGCCACGTTGCTCTGGACATTCTTCCACGGCATGAGCCCGATGGCCTGGAACACCATCGACATTTTCCGGCTGGGGCCGGTGAGCTCGTCCCCGTCGAGCCGGATTTCACCGCCGTCCCACGCAATAAGTCCGGCGGCCATCCGCAACAGCGTGGTCTTGCCGCAGCCGCTTGGCCCGACCACGCTGACAAAGCGCCCGCCGTCGATCTTCAGGCTGAAATCGGCGAGCGCCAATAGACTTTCGCCGCTGGGACTTTTGTAGCTCTTGCGGACGTTGACGAACTCAAGCTCGGGCATCTTACCGACTCGAACCGGCGTAAGGTCAGTACTGGTCGCCGGCTCGTCCGGCCCGGGCCTATTTCGCGGCAGCGGCCTTGGCGCCATCCCAATCGGGGACGTCCGGCAGGCCCGGAGTGCCCTTGACGACGCCCATCTTGTCAAGCGCCGCTTTGAGCGGACCAGTATCGTAGAGGTCGGCCGGTTTTGACAAATATTGATTGGAGCTCTCGCTGCGCAACTTGAAAAACAGATCCATGATCTTCTGCGTGGCCGCGTAGTTGACGCCGCCGTTGACCGAAAAATAGCCGCCGTCGTGGAACAGTTGCCAAGCGGCGCGGAGCTGCTGGTCGTTGAGCCCCGCTTCCGGATAGATTTTCTTGGCCGCATCGATCCACGAATTGGCATTGTCTTGCCACTGGCGATTGGCGTCGAGCATCACCTCAACGTAACGCGTGGCTTCATCCTGGTGCGACTTCAGCCAATCCTCCCGCGCCACAACAACGAGCCGCGGCACCGGCGGGGTGTATTTCGAAGAATGCTGGACGATGACATGGACCTGCTTGGTGAACCCCTTGGCTTCGGCCAGCGCGGCACCGAGATGCGAGAGATTGGTCAGTTGCGTGCGGCCGGTATCGAGCGCTTCCAGCCGCGCCGCATCGGTGCCGGAAATGGCGATCCATTGGAAGGCGTCCGGCTTAAATCCCATGCCCTCCGCCGTCATCTGCGCATTAAACCGCTGGGCACCGCCGAGGCTGGCGACACCCCAGCTCTGCCCCGCGGCATCCTTGAGCGTCTTATATTTGTCCTGGCCCCAGACTTCTTCGTCGCCGTAGGGCGTCATCACCATCAGAATTTTAATATTCGCGCCCGAATAGATACCGCCCATCACCGAAATGAGGTCGCTGGTCGCGACCTCGGAATTGCCGGTGACGATCGCCTGGACGCGCGCCGGGCCACCGCCGCCGAGCTTGGGTCCGGGTTCGAGCGTAAGGCCGTGTTTGGCGAACAGGCCCATCGCATCGGCCATGCTGTTGAAGGACAGCGAGGGATCGGGGGTCGGCTCGAGCTCGGTCGCTTTGATCGTGGTCGGCGCGCTGGGCGTCTGCGCGCGCCCGGTCGCCGGGGCCATGGCAATCGCGGCCGTCGCTCCCGCCACGACAAGAAAAGCTGCGGTGCGACGCAGCGCGGTTACTCTCGACATCTCCACCTCCCTGATCCGACTGTTCTTGGGGGCGGCCCGGCTCACTAGGCAAGCCCGGCTATCCCACCGAGACGATGCCATACTCTATCTTACGAACGTCTTCTATGCGTCCAGCCGACGCCGATATTCGATGCGGCGGTTTGCCCGCGCCCGCTTTGCGATCGAAGGCATGCCTTCGGTGCACGCGGCAGCCTGGTCCAACTCTTGCGTGCAGCCGGTACTCGCGCCAGCGGCGGCCACGTGCGATTGGGCACGGCGGCCCGTTCCGGTGCGCTTAAAATAGCGACGCTTGGTCGGGTTTCGGCTTGTTCCGCTTCGCAGGCCGAGGCGGCCTCTCGAGGGGTCGCGCCACCGGGCCGGTCTGGGGTTGAATCAGCGCCTCGGAATCGTTGGCAACCCGATTGACGGCGGTGGAGATTTCGTACGCCTCGAGCAAATCATCGGCGGCAGGCCGGATCAAGGCGGCGGCGACGTTGGCCTCGACATTGGCGCAGTCGAGCCAAAGATCGAAGGCTTCCCTCGGCACAAACACCGGCATGCGGTCATGGATAGCGGCGAGCGTGCGGTTCGCGGCCGTGGTGACGATGGCGGCGCTATCGAGCTCTTCGCCGTTGGGTCCGGTCCAGGTCTCGTACAGGCCGGCAAAGGCAAGCGGCGATATGTGGCCCGCGGCGTCCTTCTTGGCGCGCACGAAATACGGGCGTTTCGGTCCTCCGGCGTTCTCTCCAACCTGCCATTCGTAGAAGCCGTCGGTCGGAATGAGGCAGCGCCGCCGCCGCATGGCATTGCGGAACGCCGGCTTTTCCAAAACGGATTCGCCGCGGGCATTGATAAGAAGTGGAAACGTCTTTGGATCTTTCACCCAGGAGGGCAGCAGACCCCAGCGCATCAGCGCAAAGGAGCGTCTGCCGTCGACGAGCCGCACGATGGGGATAGGTTGGGTTGGCGCCACGTTGTAGCGCGGCGGAAAGTTCGGCTGCTCGGCATAGCCGAACAGCGCCCGGATTGCCTCCGGGGTCGATATGATGACATAGCGCCCGCACATGCTATGCAAACATATAGGACGAAACGGGGCCGAAATTAATGAGCGACGCCGAGAGCGCGCGCAGTTATCCAACACGGCCGTATCTGGCCGTCAGCGCGGCCGTCTTCCGCGACGGCCGGGTGCTGATCGTGCGCCGGGCGCGGCCGCCGGCGCACGGCCTCTACACGCTTCCAGGCGGCGGCGTCGAACTCGGCGAAACCCTGGAGCAGGCGGTAATCCGCGAAATCCGGGAAGAAACCGCGCTGCAGATCGAGCCGGTCGCGCTGGTCGGCTTCCGTCAGGCCATCGTGCGCGATGCCGCCGGACGGGTCGAGCGGCATTTCGTCATCCTGCCGTTTGCGGCGCGCTTTCTGTGCGGCGAGGTTGCGCTCAACGAGGAATTGGCCGAAGCGGATTGGCGCCTGCCGGAAGAGATAGCCGGACTGAACACGACGGAAGGCTTGGCGGGGATTATCACCGCCGCCGGCGAGCGGCTCGACCGGGGCGATTAATGCCTGCCTCAACCCTGCCGCGTTGTGGTGCTTGCCGTAGGCTCCGCTCGGCTCCTATTTTCGCGGTCATGTCGATGCTTCGGCTTTTACTGGCTGTATCGCTCGCGCTCACAATTGCCGCGCCGGCGCGCGCGCAGTTCTGGGGCGCCCCGCTGGCGCCGCCGCAGGCGAGGCCCGCTCCGGCAAGACCCGTTGCGCCATCGCCGCCGAGCCAGCCGGCTGGCCCGCCGCCTCCCCCGCTGCAGGAGCAGCCGGCACCCTACGATCCTGATCTGGAGCGGCTGTCGGAAATCCTCGGTGCGCTGCATTTCCTGCGCGGCCTGTGCAACTTCAACGACGGCCAGAAATGGCGCAATGAGGCGCAAGCGCTGATCGAGGCCGAAGCGCCCACCGGCAACCGCCATGACGAAATGGTGGCAAGCTTCAATCGCGGCTATCGCGGTTTCCAAGAAAGCTATCGGTCCTGTACGCCGGCGGCCAACGTCGTCATCCATCGCTACCTGCAAGAGGGCGCCAAGATCGCCCGCGATATCACCGCCCGCTACGCCAATTAGCGCGAAAAGCGCCGGCGCCGCGGCCATTAACCCTGCCTTAAACTTCGCCCTGAAAAGCCCAAACGCGCCGTGCTAATCTCGCGCCTTGGGTAGGGACGCCGCTTCGCGGCGACAGCGTGACAGTGATGCGGATGGCGACGCAAAATCTCGCGCCTCGCGAGGACTTGGCCGAGCACGAGCAGAAGCGGCGGGCACTCGCGTACCTTCAGGACGCGTGGACCGAGGCCTCCCACGACGGTATCGAAGGCGACTGCCTGGCGCAGACCGCGCTGTTTCTGGCACTGGCCGAGTTGATCTCCGCTTACGGCGAGGAAGCCACCGCCCGCTTTGCCGAGAATTTCGGCGCGCGCATTCGCAACGGCGAATTTTCCGTCGAGCTGTCGCGGCAGTAGCAAGGCCGATTTTCAGTCGGGCACGGTGATCATGCCATCGTGCGTTTCTGGTTGAGCGCGCGCAGTCCGTAAAAGCCGCATAGTGCATTCTCGACATCGATTGGGAAAAACGGCTTTTTGAGAAACGCGGCCCCCGCGGCGCGCGCCCGTTCGGCGACGGTGTCGTCCTGCGTCGACGATATCAGCACCACGCTGACCGGCCGCTTCTCGCGCTTGAACTCCGCAAGCGTCTCCAGGCCGGTAAAGTCCGGCATATTGTAATCGAGAAAGACAATGTGGAAATCGCCCTCGCGCACCATTTTGAGCGCGGTATGGCCCTCGCTTGCCTCGCTGACGTAAAATTGGAAACGCGTCGCCGCGAGCGCTTTGCGGACAATCGAGCGCATGGTCGCCGAGTCATCGACCACCAATGCACGGCTCGGTATCCGCACGCGCACCGAGCGATTGACCAGCGTCTGCACCGCATCGGCCCGCTCGGGCTTGCTGGCAAGGCTGTCGGTCTCGAACACCCTGCCGGCTGTCGTGCGCGAGCCCAGCAGGACGGAGAACGGCGGGTTGGCAGCCGCCGGCAGATTCGAGATGACTTGCGCGATTTCCGCCTCCGGCAAATCGCCGTCAACGTAAACAAGATCGATGCCGGCCTTGAGCGAATTGCCGGCGGCATCTGCACCGGCGGCCTCGACGATTTCGAGCGGCACCGGCGACGACGATCCCGCGCGGCGGAACAGGCCGCAAAGACCGGCCTCCCGCGAGACGACCAATGCCCGCAAGAATACGATTTCGTTGCTCATGGACTGCCGGGACTCTTGGCTCCGGATTTGCGTCGTCGGCCAATTCAACTCCTGACTACGGATCGTCGTTCCGCGGTCGCCGCGATACCAAACAAAAACACCGCGACTGGCCGTCAATTCCATGAAATTTTCCGGCTTAAGACAGGCGCAACTGGACGTCGAGAATGACCTTGCGATGACGGCGCCGCAGGCTTAGGCATGAGGCTACAAGGTTTCGAGCGATGAATACGTCTATGAATACGTCTGTGAATACATGGATCGCATGAAGGCCGCCCTCCTTCCAGACCGCGGCGTCGTCAAGGTGGCCGGCGACGGCGCGCGGAACTTCCTCCACGGCCTAGTCACCGCCGACATGCTCAAGCTAACGGCGGATGCGGCACGGTTCTGCGCTTTGCTGACGCCGCAAGGCAAAATCATCGTGGATTTCATGGTTGTCGAATCACCGTCGGCAGGCGGCGGCTTCTTTCTCGACACCCCGCGCGCGCTCGTCGCGACGCTGGTCGCAAAGCTCAATCTTTATAAATTGCGCGCCAAGGTGATGATCGAGGACCTGTCGGAAACGCTCGGCGTGCTCGCCGTCTGGGACGGCGGCGGCGCTACCCAATACGGCTTGTGCTTCGCCGATCCGCGGCTGCCGGCGCTCGGGCTTCGCGTGATGCTCCCGCCGCACCTCGCCGCCGCGGCGGCGGACGAACTCGGCGCCGAGCTCGTCGCGGCAAGCGCTTACGAGACCCATCGCATCGCGCTCGGCGTGCCGCAAGGCGGCGTCGATTTCAGCTACGGCGATGCCTTTCCCCATGAGGCCAACATGGATCAGCTCGGCGGCGTTGATTTCACCAAGGGCTGCTATGTCGGCCAGGAGGTGGTGTCGCGAATAGAGCATCGCGGGACCGCGCGCACGCGCGCCGTCCCGATCCGCTATGACGGGCCAGCGCCGGCATCGGGGACCACGGTCATGGCCGGCGAGCGCCAGCTCGGTACCATGGGTTCGGCGGCGGCCGGTCGCGGCATCGCGCTCGTCCGGCTCGACCGGGTGGCCGAAGCGATGGCGCAGGGTAACTCCCTGACCGCCGCCGGCGTGCCGATCCAGCTGGTCAAGCCGGGCTGGGCGCGATTTGCCTTGCCCGGGGAATCGAAGGCCGCCGAATGACCGTGCCCACGCCCAATCCGGCCTTGGTGCGTTGCGCCTGGCCCAAGGACGATCCGCTCTACATCGCCTATCACGACGAGGAATGGGGCGTGCCGGAATATGACGACCGCGCGCTCTACGAGAAGCTCGTACTCGACGGCTTCCAGGCCGGCCTATCGTGGATCACAATCCTGCGCAAGCGCGAGAATTTCCGCCGTGCCTTCGACGGCTTCGCGCCGGAGAAAATCGCACGCTACCGGCCGGCCAAGATCGAGAAACTCATGGGCGACGCCGGCATCGTGCGCAACCGCGCCAAAATCGAGGGCACGGTGCTTTCGGCGCGCGCCTGGCTCGACGTCATGGATAAGGGGCCTGGGTTCTCCAAGCTCCTTTGGGATTTCGTCGACGGCCACCCCAAGGTAAACCATTATCGCACCAGGGGTCAGGTGCCCGCCGAAACCGCGATCTCTCGCGCCATGTCCAAGGAGTTGGCGCAGCGCGGCTTCAAATTTTGCGGCCCGACCATCGTCTATGCCTTCATGCAGGCGGTCGGCATGGTCAATGACCATCTCATTACCTGTTTTCGCCATGAGGCCATCCAAGAAATCTCCAAATAAGAAGGCTGCGATGCACGGCGCGCGCGCGTGGCAGCGCATGCTGTCGGGTCGGCGGCTCGATCTGCTCGACCCCTCCCCGCTCGACATCGAGGTCGACGACATCGCGCATGGGCTCGCGCGCGTGGCGCGCTGGAACGGGCAGACCGTCGGCGCCCATATTTTTTCGGTGGCGCAGCATTGTCTTTTGGTCGAGGCCTTGGCGCGTGCCAAGGTGCCGCGTCTCGACCGCAGCCGTCGGCTAGCGGTGCTGCTGCACGACGCACCCGAATACGTCATTGGCGACATGATCTCGCCGTTCAAGGCGGTGATCGGCGACGCCTACAAAGCAGTCGAGCGCCGCCTTCTTGCCGCTATCCATTTGCGCTTCGGCCTGCCGGCACAATCCTCTCCTGAGACCGAAGCCCTGATCAAGGTCGCCGACCGGCAAGCCGCCTATCTCGAAGCGACGCGGCTTGCCGGCTTCGAGACCGCCGAGGCACGGCGCTTTTTCGGCCGGCCGCCGGTGTTCTCGGCGGCCCTGGAGCGCGATTATCTGAAGCCTTGGCCGGCGGAGACGGCGCAGGCGCGCTACCACGAACGGTTCACGAAGCTGATCGTCGAGTAAAGCAGGCATGTCATGGCGGCGCCGCGCGAAATGCCTATATAGAAGTCAGCAGCCACCCACCGGATTCCATGATTCACGTCTGCTCGCTGTCGCGTCTGCACGAAACCGTCGAGGATACTGGCGCGCGCCATGTCGTGTCCCTGCTCGGCGACGAAGCGCGCGTCGAACGCCCGGCTGGCATCGCGCCGCAGAACCATCTGTGGCTGCGGCTCCATGATATCGCCGCGCCGCTCGACGGCTATATCGCGCCATGCGAAGAGCACGTCGCCGAGCTGATCAGCTTCGTACGTGGCTGGGATCGGCGCGCACCGCTCGTGGTGCACTGTTTCGCCGGCATCAGCCGCTCGACCGCAAGCGCCTTCACCGCGGTCTGCGCGCTCAGCCCGCAACGCGGCGAAGCCGCCATCGCGCATGCGCTGCGCCGCGCCTCGCCTACGGCAACGCCGAATATCCGGATCGTCTCGCTGGCGGACAAGCTATTGGGCCGCGGCGGCCGCATGATTGCCGCGATCGAAACCATCGGCCGCGGCGCCATCGCCGCCGAGGCGACGCCGTTCCGGCTCGACCTCGAGTGAAGAAAATTACTCGGCCAAGGATGGCCGCAAGGCCGGCCGCGAACTGGCGATCGGCGTCGCTTCCGGGTGCGACTCGGAGCGCTTGCTGGCGAGTTCGGCATGCGACGTTGCGATCGGCGTCGCCGCCGGCCGTGGCTCGGCGCGCTTGCTGAGAAGTTCGGTGCGCGGATTGCGCTGGGAGAAATCGCAATAGGCGAAGCCGAGCCCGGCAATCGAGCCGCGGAAGCTGTGGTAGCTGAGCTTCTGCACCCGAAAGCATGGCGTAATCGGCAAGCCGGCCAAGTGCGCGCACATCGAGCCGCTGTCCACCTTTATGGTCCCGGCCGGCAAGGTCGCGAACCGGGTCTCGCCCTGGCCGCGAAACCTGATAGTGCCGACGACGGAGCCGTCGGCGAAAATGCGCCCACTGCCGGCGGTTCCCTCGAAGCAGGTATAGGAGAACAACTTGCCCACCACGAAAGCGCGGGCTTGTTGCGGATTGAGATCCTCGGCCAGCGCCAGGCTTGTGGCGAAAATTCCAGCCCCGGCAACGCACGCACAGACAACAGCCACGCGACGCAACATCGACTGCTCCACTCCCGCACCTAGGACGATGTTAACAAGACTTCTTAACCGTCCCCTTACCATAGCGCCCTCGCAAGATCAGTCGAAATTTCCAGCGAAATCGGCAGCCTTTACCCGATTTTTACCACAATGCGTCCGCGCACGCGCCCCTCGACGATATTGCGGGCCTCGCCAAGAACGTCCTTGAGTCCGATTTCACTCGTCATTGTCGCAAGTATCGCGGGGTCGAGGTCGGTCTCGAGGCGGCGCCAAGCTTCTTGCCGCAACGGCAACGGACACATCACGGAGTCGATGCCGAGCAGCGACACGCCGCGTAGAATGAACGGGGCAACCGAGGCCGGCAAGTCCATTCCCCCGGCAAGTCCACAGGCGGCTATGGCGCCTCCATAGCTGGTCATCGACAACACATTGGCGAGCGTCGTCGAACCGACGACATCAATGCCACCGGCCCAGCGCTCTTTGCCGAGCGGGCGCGGCTGGCCCGTCAGCTCCTTGCGTTCGATCACTTCGCTGGCGCCGAGACCCCTGAGGTAATCGGCATCCTCGGGGCGGCCGGTCGAGGCGATCACGTCAAAGCCGAGCTCGGCCAAAAGCGCGATGGCGACCGAGCCCAGCCCGCCGGCGGCCCCGGTCACGATCATCGGCCCGCGCGACGGTGCAAGTCCGGCTCGCTCCAGCGCCATGACCGCCAGCATCGCCGTATAGCCGGCGGTACCGATCGCCATGGCATCGCGCGTGGTCATGCTCGCCGGCAGCCGCACCAGCCAGTCGCCCTTGACGCGTGCCTTGTCCGCATAGGCGCCGAGATGGGTCTCGCCCAGGCCCCAGCCGTTGAGGACGACCTTGTCGCCCGGTCGCCAGTTTGGATGCGTGGAGGCTTCCACCGTGCCGGCAAGATCGACACCGGCGATCATCGGGAAGCGGCGGACCACCGGCGCCTTGCCAGTAATGGCGAGGCCGTCCTTGTAATTCACCGTCGAATACTCGACCCGCACGGTGACATCGCCGTCCATCAGGTCGTTGTCGTCAAACTCGCTAAGCCGCACGGTCTGGCCGGCCTCCGACTTGTTGATGACGATGGCCTTGAACATGCTCATGGCATTACTCCTGGCCGCTAATCTGTCGCGGCCGAGCATATTGCCAAGGAAAGGCGGTTCAAGGAATGGCGGCCTTGCGGTCGCTGCAGCGCGATTATTCGGCTGGCACCAAGGCCATGCGCGGCACCGGCTTTTCCACGATCGGCATATTGATCAGCGCCGAAAGGACGCCGAACAGGATCGCCAGATACCACACCGCATTATAGGAGCCGGTGCGGTCGAAGACGAGGCCGCCGAGCCAGACGCCGAGGAAGCCGCCGACCTGATGGCTGAAAAAGGCGAAGCCCGCGAGCGTCGCCAGCCAGCGCGTGCCGAACATCACCGCAATGATGCCGTTGGTCGGCGGTACCGTGGAGAGCCACATGAAACCCATCACCGCGCCGAAGGCGATACAGGTCACAGGCGTGACTGGGAACGAGATGAAGGCGAAGATTGCCGCGGCGCGTACGAAATAGATCATCGACAGCAGGTAACGCTTTGGCATTCGGTCGCCGAGCCAGCCGGAGAACACCGAGCCGACGATGTTGAACAGGCCGATGGTCGCGATGGTCCAGCCGCCGACTTCCGCCGACAGCCCACGATCGACCAGATAAGACGGCATGTGCACGGTGATGAATTGCAGCTGGAAGCCGCAGGTGAAAAAGCCGAGCACGAGCAAAACGTAGGAGCGGTGCGCGAAGGCTTCCGAGAGCGCATGCCGCAGCGTCAGCGCCTCGCCCTCGTGCAGGGCATGCGACGGCGGCGTCGCCAAGGCGAGCGACAGCGGCAGCACCGTGAGCATGCTGACACCGAAGATCAGGAGCGTCTGCTGCCAGCCGAACGTATCCATCAGCGCCACGGCGACCGGCGAATAGAGAAATTGCCCGAACGAGCCGGCCGCGGTGCCGAAGCCGAAGGCACGCGAACGCCATTGCAGCGGCACGATCTTGGCGAAGGCCGCGATCACCACCGGAAATGAGCAGCCGGCAAGGCCGAAGCCGACGAGTACGCCCGCAGAGGCATCAAGCGCCGTGCCGCTTTCGGCGTGCGCCATCAGCACGAGGCCGAGACCGTACATCAAGGCGCCCGTGCACAATACGCGGATGGTGCCGAAGCGATCGGCGATGATGCCGCCGAGCGGCTGGCCGATGCCCCACAGCAAATTCTGCAAAGCAAGCGCGAAGGCGAAAACGTCGCGGCCCCAGTGGTGCTCGGTCGACATCGGCGTGAGAAAGAATCCGAGGGTCGAGCGCGGCCCAAAGGCGACGATCGCGATGAGACAGCCGGAGCCGATGACCAGCGACGGCGTGCGCCAACTGCCGATTAACTTGGAATTGGTGGTCATATCGCCCCGGCAATGCAACGATTCAAAAAGACTGCCAAGCATAAGGCCTTGCCCCGGATCACCCAAACGAAAATCGGTCCGTGCCGCCCGACCGGCGCATGGCTGATCCGCAAGACGGCTCATGGAATAATCCGCCGTTTGCCTCAGGCCTCGGCAGCGCTTATGGATTTTCGGGTCGATTTCAGGGGCTTCCGCCCCGTCCTCACGCCAAGTGACCCGCCATGTCGCTCCTTCGCTCCGACGCCTTTCTGTCTCCGCTCGAGATCGAGGCCGCGGTAACGCGTGCGCTCGAGGAAGACCTCGGGCGCGCCGGCGACATCACTTCGATCGCCACGGTTCCGGAGGATACGCCCGGCCGCGCCGTGCTCAACGCACGCCAGCCCGGGGTGATCGCCGGGCTGCCCTTGGTAGCCGCGTCGTTCAAGCGCTTGGCTCCTGAGATCGAAATCATCCCGCATGCGCGCGATGGCGTAGCGATCACCGGCCGGACCAAGCTCCTGACGATTTCCGGCGATGCCCGCGCCATCCTCGGCGCCGAACGCGTGGCGCTCAACTTCCTCGGCCACCTTTCCGGGATCGCCACCGCCACGGCGGAATTCGCACACCGCATCGCCCACACCAAGGCGCGCGTCATCTGCACACGCAAGACCACGCCGGGACTGCGGGCGCTGGAAAAATACGCGGTGCGCTGCGGCGGCGGCTTCAATCACCGCTTCGGCCTCGACGACGCGATGCTGATCAAGGACAACCACATCGCGGTGGCCGGCGGCATCGCCGCGGTGCTTGAGCGTGCCAAGGCCGCGGCGGGGCATCTGGTGAAGATTGAAATCGAGGTGGATTCGCTCGATCAGCTCAAGGAAGTGCTCGATGTCGGGCTTGCCGACGTCGTGCTGATCGACAATTTCGATCTCGACGCGATGCGCAAGGCGGTCGCGCTGGTCGCCGGACGGCTCGTCATCGAAGCCTCCGGCGGCATCACGCTGGAGAGTGCGGCGGCGATCGCCGAAACGGGCGTCGATTATCTGTCGTCGGGTGCGCTCACGCATTCGGTGACCAATCTCGACGTCGGACTGGATATCGAGATGTGACTTTGCATTCCGGCGCCCGAGCTGACAGGTCTGGGGAATGCGCGCGGCGCTACAGTTTAGCCGTCTGCGTGCTCGTCGCGGCGGCAGGCGTAGCCGCGGCCTGCGGCGCCTTGGCAGTGGCGTCCTGACCGGGTACGGCGGGTGGCGCTGCAGCGCTCGTGGCGGCGGCTTTCGGTTTCTCCGCCTTCATCTCGTCCTTGACCTCAGCCGGACTCCACGTCGGCTCGTCGTCGCCCCAGGCGCGCGGCCGATAGAAGGTGTGCACGCCGAGCCGATATAATCTGACCATTTCGTGCACCCAGCTCGGATGCACCCAGTAAGCGTGGTAATGGGTGGCGTGGCCGATATCGGCGAGCCAGATCTTGCCGTCGAGTTCGTCCTTGGCGATCTTCTTGGCTTGTTCCCACATGTCGGGCTCTTCGATGCGGCTCAGATCCTTGCCTTCGCACGCGAAGGTGAACTGACAGGCGAGATGCCGGTTCTTGTTCTGAAACACGACGCCGCACACGTCGTGCGGATAATAGCCGGAAAATACGCGATTCATCACCACCTGGGCCACGGCTTCCTGGCCCTTATAAGGTTCGCCCCGCGCCTCGAAATAAATGGCCTCGCTTAGACACTTCTCGGCATGCGTACGCGCCTCGCCTTCGAGGCCGAGCCGCCGCGCCGGGCTTTCCAGCCGGCTGGCATCGTCTTTGCCGGCGACCGACTCACCACCCTCGCCGGCCGAGTAATCGGCACCTTCGAGCGCCGAGAGCTTTATGCCGGAATCTTCGGATGGCGGCATCAGGATGGGCGCCGCTCCAGGCGCCCATCTCTGCAACCCTTCGCGCGCGCCCAAGACGCCGGTGCCGAAATAGATCGCCGCGCTGTGGTCGGCGGCGTCGTTGCCGAGGAACGACAATTCCTCCGGCGAAGATTCGTTTTCATCGTCGGCGAAAGCCGCGGCGCCGTCGGGCGCACGATCGCGCACGATCAGATCGTCATCGCCATAGTCGGCCGCGGGCGCCATCGCGGTTGAGACGTCGCGGTGGATATCGGTTTGCACGACGAGCGGCGCGGCGGCGCTTTCGTCTGCATGCTGCTCGCTTTTGATGGGCCGCGGCACCGCCGGCGGCGGCTGCGCTGCCGGCGTTGCAGGCGTCACGGCCGGAGCGCCGACCGGCTGCAGTTGCCGCAGGTTCGCCGGGCCGACGGGCGCCGGCGCGGCATTGCTCATCGGCAAGCGGTCGCCCTTATGCGCGCGATTGACGCTCGGATATTCGATCTGCCGCGCGCGCTGGATAGTGATCGGCTCGTCGATCTTCCAGGCGTAACCTTCCAGCGTCCGTGGTTCGAAATTGACGTTGATCAGACCCGCCGGTTCGCCGATCGTCGTTCCGATCGGCCGCGTGTAATTGAAGGTGGCGGCTTGCACGGTGCCGAGCGGCGAAGCGATCAAATGCCAGCTCGTCGAGACGCCGTGCGCGCGAGCGATCAAGGAGGCGAGATCCTGGTACCCGATCGAGGTCGGCATCAAGGCGATGCAGCACGCGGCGAACCAGAAGCGCGCCGAACACGACGCGCCCAAGGCACTCCCCAAGACCCCGCTGAAGACACGGCTACGCGACACCCCGACACGCGACGCCACAGAAACCCCTAACGCCAACACGCGCAACGCAACGCGTACACGATTATGGAAAAGCCACCGCAGTGGCTCGAATGCGACGGGTTTATTTATTGTCGGGTTAACGTTGCGAAGGCGTTAATCGCGCGCATGGGCGCGGGATTCGCGGCGCCGTGTCGCAATCATCGTTACGCCAAACATGCGCGAGTTCCACGCGCGCGGCAATCGCCCGCAAAATTTTTCAATTTCATTAACTACGATCGACGGCCGTCCAACGGAACTTCGCGCGCTGGAGCTTCCTGGCGCTTTGCGGCCGGCGGGCGAAGACAGAATTTAAGCTTCGCCTGCCGCGCCCTTGCCGAGCGCGGCTTGCGCGGCGGCGAGCCGCGCGATCGGCACACGGAACGGCGAGCACGACACGTAGTCGAGCTTCACCTCGTGGCAGAACGCCACCGACGCCGGATCGCCGCCGTGTTCGCCGCAAATGCCGAGCTTCAATTTCGGCCGCGTTTTGCGGCCGCGTTCGGCGGCAATGCGGATCAGTTCGCCGACGCCATCGCGGTCGAGCGACACGAAGGGATCGGCGGGCAGAATGCCTTTCGCCGTGTAAATCCCCAAGAAACTCGCGGCGTCGTCGCGGCTGATGCCGAAGGTCGTCTGGGTCAGGTCGTTGGTGCCGAACGAAAAGAATTGCGCCGTTTCGGCGATCTCGTCCGCCCTGAGCGCGGCGCGCGGCAACTCGATCATGGTGCCGACCTGATAATGGAATTTGTGTTTGGTTTCGTCGCCGACCATTTTCGCCGTGGCGTCGATGCGCTCTTTGATCAGATCGAGTTCCACCTTGGTGGCAATAAGCGGCACCATGATTTCCGGCGCCACCGGCTTGCCGGTCTCGCGCTCCGCTTCGACCGCGGCCTCGAAAATCGCGCGCGCCTGCATCTCCGCGATTTCCGGGTAGGCGATGGCGAGCCGGCAGCCGCGGAAACCGAGCATCGGATTGAACTCGGAGAGCTCCCGCGCGCGATCGGCAAGCTTCTGCGGATCGGCGCCCATGGCCGCCGCCACTTCGGCGATTTCTTGCTCGCTGTGCGGCAGGAATTCATGGAGCGGCGGATCGAGGAGTCGGATGGTCACCGGCAAGTCGCCCATGATCTTGAACAATTCGACGAAATCGGCGCGCTGCATCGGCAGAAGCTTCGCCAGCGCCGCGCGGCGCGCTTTCTCGTCGCCGGCGAGGATCATCTCGCGCACGGCGCGGATACGGTCCTCGTCGAAGAACATGTGCTCGGTGCGGCACAGCCCGATGCCCTCGGCGCCGAATCTGATCGCGGCGCGGGCGTCGGCCGGCGTGTCGGCATTGGCGCGCACTTTGAGTTTGCGAACGCCGTCGGCCCATTGCATGACGGTGCCGAACTCGCCGGCGAGCGCCGGCTCGAGCATCGCGACTTTGCCGGCCAGCACTTGGCCGGTCGAGCCGTCGATGGTGAGCGTGTCGCCTTTCTTCAGGGTCGTGCCGCCCGCCGTCACGGTTTGCGCGCGATAATCGACGCGAAGCGAGCCGGCGCCGGAGACGCAGGGCTTGCCCATGCCGCGCGCCACCACCGCGGCATGCGAGGTCATGCCGCCGCGCGTCGTCAAAATCCCTTGGGCGGCGTGCATGCCGTGGATGTCTTCCGGCGAGGTCTCGATGCGCACCAGAATGACCTTGTGGCCCTGGCTCTTGAGGAGCTCGGCGTCTTCGGAAGAAAACACGATCTCGCCCGTCGCCGCGCCGGGTGAAGCCGGCAGCCCGGTGGCGAGGATTTTGCGCTCGGCTTTCGGATCGATGGTCGGGTGCAGGAGTTGATCGAGCGAAGCGGGATCGACCCGCGCCACCGCTTCCTCTTTGGTGATCAGTTTCTCTTGCGCCAGCTCGACGGCAATGCGCAAAGCCGCCTGGCCGGTGCGCTTGCCGCTGCGCGTCTGCAGCATCCACAGCTTGCCCTGCTCGACGGTGAATTCGAGATCCTGCATGTCGCGGTAATGTTTTTCGAGCTTGGCGTAGATGCGTCGCAGCTCGGCAAAAGCCTCCGGCAGCGCCGCCTCCATCGACGGCTTGTCGGAGCCCGCCTCCTTGCGCGCGGCCTCGGTGATCTCCTGCGGCGTGCGGATGCCGGCGACCACGTCCTCGCCCTGGGCGTTGATCAGAAACTCGCCGTAGAGCTTTTTCTCGCCGGTCGACGGATTGCGGGTGAAGGCGACACCGGTTGCCGAGCTCTCGCCCATATTGCCGAACACCATGGCCTGGACGTTGACCGCGGTGCCCCAGCTTTCCGGAATATTGTGCAGGCGGCGATAGGTGATGGCGCGCTGGTTCATCCACGAGCCGAACACCGCGCCGATGGCGCCCCACAATTGCGCGTGCGGGTCCTGCGGAAACGGCTTTCCGGTCTCCTCCTCGACGCGCTCCTTGTAACGGGCGATGACTTCCGACCAGTCCTGGGCATTGAGGTCGGTGTCGAGCGCGTAGCCGTTGCGATCCTTATGGTCGTCGAGGATCTCCTCGAAATGATGATGGCCGATGCCGAGCACCACGTCGGAATACATGGTGATGAAGCGCCGGTAGCTGTCCTGCGCGAAGCGCCGGTCGCCGGATTTCTCCGCCAGCGCATTCACCGTGACGTCGTTGAGTCCGAGATTGAGCACGGTATCCATCATGCCCGGCATCGAGGCGCGCGCGCCGGAGCGCACCGACACGAGCAGCGGATTTTCGGCGTCGCCAAACCGCTTGCCGGTGATGCGGCCGACTTGGGCGAGTGCGGTCTCGACCTGGGCTTTCAGCGTCTTCGGATAGGTTTTGCCGTGCTGGTAGAAATAGGTGCAGACCTCGGTGGTGATGGTGAAGCCGGGCGGCACTGGCAAGCTCAGATGCGCCATTTCGGCCAGCCCCGCGCCCTTGCCGCCGAGAAGATCGCGCATATTGGCGCGGCCTTCGGCCTTGCCGCCGCCGAACGCGTAGACCCACTTGCCGTGCATCCCGGACGCTTGCGTCGGCGCTTTCGCCGACGCCGATTTGCGCGGCGGCTTACGAGCGGATTTGCCCTTGCCGGCGGCCGATTTTTTTAGCGGGCGGCGGGACAGCTTTGAGCGCGATTTGGCCATGACATCATGCGATTGGTGGAATCCGGTCAGGTGTGATTGCAAGTCCCGGCGCGCGTTGCAAGCCGCAACGCGGCTCAGTGGATGAAGTGGTGGATGGCATTGAGCCCGAGCAGGCCGACGACGATGAGATAGATGGCGACGATGAAGTTGAGAAGCCGCGGCATGATCAGGATGAGGATGCCGGCGATGAGCGCGACGATCGGCGACAGTTCAGTGGCGGTGATGACCATGGAGATTGCCTCGGTTTTTGAATGGAGTGTGGGAAGAAGCGGCGGGGGCCGAATAATACACAGACGCTAAACGCACAAGCGGCCATTCGGTTCTAGCATGGCGGAGCAGCATAGGAACCGTCATGCCCCGGCCTGTCCCGGCCATCCACGTCTTTCCGGCGCGTGGTGGAGAAAGACGTGGATGCCCGGCACAAGGCCGGGCATGACGCATCCAGAGGCAGCGCTAACCCTCGATCTTGGAGAAATCGGCCACCGCGCGGGTGGCGGCGCGGATTTCGTTAAGCAGCTTCAGGCGGTTTTCGCGGAGCGCCTTATCCTCCACATTCACTGTAACTTTATCGAAGAAGGCATCGACGCTGGGGCGAAGCTTCGCCATGGCGCGCATGGCGGCCTCGAAATCTTCCTCGGCGACGGCGCGGGCGGCCTCCGACTTGGCGGTATCTATGGCCTTGGCCAAGGCCTTCTCTTCATCCTGCTTGTAAAGCTTCGGGTCGGGAGCCGCGGTATAGTCGCGCTTATCTTTCTTCTCCTCGATGCGGATGATATTGGTCGCGCGCTTGAAGCCGGCGAGCAGGTTCTTGCCGTCTTCGGTGTCGAGGAATTTTCCTAAAGCCTCGACGCGGCGAATTAACGAAACGATATCCTTGGGTATTTCGACAAATACGACGGCATGAACAAGATCGTGGCGTGCGCCCCTGGCACGAAGGAGAACAATGAGTCGTTCGCCGAAATTCATCATTGATTCGTTTGAAACTTCCGCCGCCCAAATTTCCACGATCTCCTGAAATCGACCATGCTCTAGGCGAAGTCCAAAGTTCTCGTCCGCCCTCTCGTCCTCAGACGAGTATCTCTGCACGAGCGTAGCGACAAAAGCTTCGTCCCAATTTGCTCGGTTGAACGCGAGATCCACATATCGATTTGCGAGAACCGATCGAATATCCAAATGTATACTGTTTGCCTCCAAGAGCCGCACGATCCCCATCTCAGCTCGTCTCAAACCGAACGGATCGCGTGAACCAGTGGGAATTTCATCTACGGACAAAAACGCAGTTAGCGTATCGATCTTATCCGCCAACGCCACGGCAACGGCCACCGGATCGCTCGGCACCAGATCGTCCGGCCCCTTCGGCCGGTAATGATCCTCGATGGCGTGGGCGACCGCTTCGTCCTCGCCTTGCGCCTCGGCGTAATAGCGACCCATCGTGCCTTGCAGTTCGGGGAATTCGCCGACCACTTCCGTGAGCAGATCGGCCTTGCACAGCCGCGCCGCACGTTTTGCTTTAACCGGGTCGGCGCCGACGAGCGGCGCCAGTTCGGCGGCCAATCGCTCAATGCGTTCAATGCGCTCGGCCTGGGTGCCGAGCTTCTCGTGAAACACGATGTCCTTGAACTTTGCCAGCCGATCTTCGAGCCGCGTCTTTAAATCGGTTTCGTAGAAAAACTTGGCATCCGACAAGCGCGCGCGGATGACGCGCTCGTTGCCGGCGACGATCGCCGCACCGCCGTCCGCAGCGTCCAGGTTCGAGACCAGAATGAACTTGTCGACCAGCTTGGCGTGCGCCGTGTCGCGCAGCACGAAGCATTTCTGGTTGGCGCGGATGGTGGCGCGGATCACCTCCTCGGGAACGCGCAGGAAGGCCTCATCGAACGAGCCCATCAGCACCACCGGCCACTCGACGAGGCCCGCGACCTCGTCGAGCAGGTCTTCGTCCTCGACCAATTCCAGACCCTGCGCGAAGGCGAGCTGTTTCGCTTCGGTGAGGATGATCTGCTTGCGCCGCTCGGCGTCGGGCACGACCTTGGCCCTATCGAGCTTCGCCAGGTAATCGTCGAGGCGCCGTACCGTGAACGGCTCCGGCGCCATGAAGCGATGGCCGCGCGTGACGTTGCCGGCGGCAATGCCGTCAATTCTGAACGGCACGATGTCGGGCTCCTCGGTCTCCGGCCCGAAGGTGGCGACGATCGAATGCAGCGGCCGCACCCAGGTCAGCGCTCCGGGCTCCGCCGACCGCGCGCCCCAGCGCATCGACTTCGGCCAGGGAAAGCTTTTGATCACTTCGAGCAGAATTTCGCCGATCACCTCGAGCGCGGCGCGGCCCGGCTTCTCGATCACCGCGACGTAAAAGTCGCCCTTCTTGTCAGGCTGCACCTTGGCTTCCGCAATCGACTTCAGTCCGGCGGCTTTGAGAAACCCGGCGATGGCCTGCTCCGGCGCGCCGACGCGCGGTCCTTTCTTCTCCTCGCGGATGTCGGGCTGCCGCACCGGCACGCCATGCACGGCAAGCGCCAGCCGCCGCGGCGTCATGAAGGCCTTGGCGCCCTCATAGACGAGCCCGGCCGCGACCAGCCGGTCGGTCACCGCTTTGCGCAAATCCTCGCCCGCCCGCGCCTGCATCCGCGCCGGAATTTCCTCGGAGAACAGTTCGAGCAGGAGATCGGGCATTACGCAGGCAACTGTTTATGACTGCCGTCGCACATCGGCTTTTTGCCGGAGCGCTTGCAGGCGCAGAACCAGGCCTCTTCGTTCGCCGCCGGCTTGTATTCGACCGGCGAGAACGATGAGCCTTTGTGCGAGCCGTCGCAGAACGGCTGCGACTTCGAACGTCCGCAGGCGCACCACCAATAGGACTTGCCGGCTTCGACATTGACCGGGATTGGCCGCCGGCCGCCGACCTGTGGCATTTCGCTCATTGCCGCTCTCCATTCATGAATCTCTGCCGCCGCCTGCGGTGGCGAGCCAGGCCGCGCCACAGGCCTTGGCGAGCTCGCGTACCCGCAAAATGTAGCTCTGCCGCTCGGTCACCGAAATCACCCCGCGGGCGTCAAGCAGATTGAACACGTGGCTAGCCTTGATGCACTGGTCGTAGGCCGGCAGCGCCATCAGATGTTTGCCGCGATTGCTCCGCTCGCCGCCGTCGGCCTGCCAGCCGGCTTCGAGGTATTTGTTGCACGCCGCCTCCGCCATACGGAATTGTTCGAACAGCATGTCGGTGTCGGCATATTCGAAATTGTGCCGGGAATATTCCTGCTCGGCTTGCAGAAACACGTCGCCGTAACTGACCCGTTGTGCGCCGTCGCGGCCGTTGAAATTAAGCTCGAACACGTTCTCGACGCCCTGCACATACATCGCCAGCCGTTCGAGACCGTAGGTCAATTCGCCGGAGACCGGCGCGCATTCGAAACCGGCGACTTGCTGAAAATAAGTGAACTGCGAAACCTCCATGCCGTCGCACCAGCATTCCCAGCCGAGCCCCCAGGCGCCGAGCGTGGGACTTTCCCAGTCGTCCTCGACGAAGCGGATGTCGTGGATCTTGGGATCGATGCCGATGGCATAGAGCGACTTGAGATAAAGCTCCTGCAGATCGTCGGGCGAGGGTTTGAGGATCACCTGCAGTTGATAATAGTGCTGCAGCCGGTTCGGGTTCTCGCCGTAACGGCCGTCCTTGGGCCGGCGCGACGGCTGCACGTAGGCCGCGTTCCAGGGTTTTGGCCCGAGCGCGCGCAACGTGGTCGCCGGATGGAAGGTGCCGGCGCCGACCTCCATGTCGTAGGGCTGCAAAATGACGCAGCCCCAGTCGGCCCAGTAACGCTGCAGGGCGAGGATGAGCCCCTGAAACGAGCGTTCGGGGCGCATATAGGGCGGCAAATCTGCGTTCATGAGCCGTTGTTGGTGGAAGGTCCGGCAGAGGTCAAGTCTGTGGCTCGCATGATCGGACCGGCGGTGACGATTCGCGTCGCGGCCGCTATGCTAGCACCGCAAAAACACGGATCGGCGCTCAGGGGAGGAAATTGTGCGGATTATTCGAAGCATCATCATTGGGCTGGCCGCGATATCGGCGCTGGCCGCATCGCCTTTCGCCAAGGCGCAGGATTTTCCGACCCGACCGGTGCGCATCGTGGTGGGATTTCCACCCGGCGGGCCGACCGATTTCGTCGGCCGCATTGTCGCCGACAAGATGACACAACTCCTCGGCCAGCGCGTCTATATCGACAATAAGGCCGGCGCCAACGGCACGCTCGGCGGCGCCGACGTCGCCAAATCCGATCCCGACGGTTATTCGCTGTTCCTCACCACCTCCGGCGCGGTGACGGTGTCGCCGCACATCATGCCGAAAATGCCGTTCGATACGTTCCGCGATTTCGCCCCGGTCGCACTGGTGACGACGGTGCATGAGGTGCTGGTGGTGTCGCCGCAGCTTGGCGTCAAAAACGTCAAGGAGCTGGTGGCGCTGGCCAAGAAAAAGCCGGGCGGCGTCACCTTTGCGTCGACCGGCGTCGGCTCGCCGCCGCATCTCGCGCAGTTGCTGCTCGATGCGGCGGCCGGCGTGAAATTCCTGCACGTGCCTTATCGCGGCGCGGCTCCGGCGCTGACCGACCTGCTGGGCGGCCAGGTCCAAGTCGTGGCGTTGGATATTCCGGTGTTGATTGCGCAAATAAAGGCCGGCAAGGTCGTTCCGATCGGCATAGCCGGCGACAAGCGGGACGCCGTTCTTCCCGACGTGCCGACGCTGGCCGAACAGGGTTACCCGAACACCGACGCGTCGAACTGGTATGCGCTGCTGGCGCCGGCCAAGACGCCGCCGGCGGTGATCGCCAAGCTCAACAAAGCCGTCAATGAAGCGCTCAACGATCCCGCCATCCACGACAAGCTCGTCAACACCGGCGCGACCCCGGCTGGCGGCACGCCGGAAGCGCTCGGCACATTCATGAAGGCCCAGTACGACAAATGGGGCCGCACCATCAAAGAGAACGACATCAAGCCGGAGTGAGATTCAGCCCGGCCGATATTCACCGGTCTTCGGATCCGGCTTTAATTTTGGCAGCGTCGAGCGGTCGAGCGGCTCGACGGAGGCCTTGGCGCGCACCTCGTCGAGCTCGGTGTTGACGCGCTGCACCTCGCGGGCGCACCAGCGCACCACCACGGCCGCTCCCATCACTCCAAGTGCGAAGACGATGAGCGGCGGCATGGCTGTTCTCCCGTAGCCCAGGCCCGGTCAGAGGCCATAACGCGCCCAAATGGCGCGCGCTTCAAGCGCCGAAATCAGGTCTTCGGCGAGCCCCGGGCCCCTGCCCGCCGCCGTGATGTCGGCGACGCCGAGAATGCGACGGCCCAGGAAACCGCGTTCGGCGCTGATCAGGGGTGTAACCACCTTCTCTCCGAATCGTTCGCGCAAGGTCCCGCGCAAATCGCCGATGCCATCGACCAGCCCGAGTTCCACGGCCTTTCGTCCGGTCCAATATTCGCCGGAAAATAAGTCATTTTCCGGACCCTGAAGCTTGGCGCCGCGCCGCGACTTGACGAGCGCGATGAAGTCTTCGTGGATTTGTCGCTGCAATTTCTTCAGCCGTTCGACGTCGTCGGGATTTTCCGGCAGGAACGGATCCAGGCTCGCCTTGTGCTCGCCCGACGTATACAGCCGGCGCTCAATGCCGATTTTCGCGATCAGCTTGTCGAAGCCGAACGAGCCGCCGACGACGCCGATCGAGCCGACGATCGAATGCGGATCGGCGATGATTTCGTCGCCGGCGCAGGCGATCATGTAGCCGCCGGAGGCGCCGGCATCCTCGACGAACGCGAGCACCGGTCGCTTGTGCTCGGCCGCAAGCTCGCGGATGCGGCGGAAGATGAGGTGCGACTGTACCGGCGAGCCGCCCGGCGAATTGATGGCGAGTGCGACCGCCGCGGCGCGGCGGGTACTAAAAGCGCGATCGAGCGTGCGCGCGATACCGGCAAGGGAAAGACCGGGCCGTAACGGCGTCGAAAACCCGATGACGCCGGTCAGCCGAACCACAGGCACGACCGGCCGGCCGGGGCGAAAGCGCGCCGGAAGCAGCGGACTGATCGCGCCAAACACGCGGCCACACAGATTTCGCACGCGCTCTCCAGTCCATGGTTCGGTCATAAAGCTCAAATAAGAAGGATCGCGTTAAGCCTCAAGTAACCGTTTGTTAATCGGTGGAACGCTTCTTGCTTGAAGCATGGATGTCGGGAATAGAGGCGGAGGTCAAGCAGTGGGCAAGATCGAATTTCTCTTGATGCTTATCAGCGTATTTGTTGCTCTTTCCTATATTCCGGTCCGCGCCGAGGCGAAGAAAGCCGTGCAAGGCCGCCCGCTCCGCATCCAGCGTGATGCCTAACGGCTGAGCAGTCTGTTTGTGCCCGAGTCGATTTCGGGCGTTAACATTTTCTGACGTTCAGCTTTCCGGAAACGGCAGGACGGCGCCGTCGCGCAATACGGCTTCGGCATCTGCGCTGGGCCTGCCGTCGGCATCGGCAAGCACGAAGCCCGGCAACAATGATACGGGACCGCCACTGCCTTTTTTGGCGCGCGCCAGCACCCGGATGGCGGCAATTCCCGGCTTCGGATGGATCGGCAACAGCGAAATCGCACCGAAATCGGCAGCCAGCGCCGTAAGCACGTCGGCAAGACCGTCGGCGCGCCAAATAAACGTCACCACGCCCGAAGAGCGCAACAGCCACGCCGCCGCGCGCAGCCAAGCGGAAAGCGTTTCATCCGATGCGGTTCGCGCCATGCGGCGGCCGCGATCGGGCGACGCATTTTGCGGCGGATTGAATGGCGGATTCATCAGGACCTGATCCGCCGACCCCGGCAAAAGTCCTGCGGCCACATAGGCACTCAGGGGCACGGCTACATCGAGACAGACCGAGCGCACCCGCGCAGCCAGCCCGTTGCGCTTGGCATTTTCCTGCGACAGGGCCGTCAGGGCCGGATCGATCTCAACCAGTGACACGTCAAGTCCAGCGACGCGCCACGCCAGCGCCAAGCCCGCGGCACCGACGCCGGCGCCGAGTTCGACCGCCCGCTCGCCAGCCTGCGCCGGCGTTGCTGCGGCGAGCAGGATCGCGTCATGGCCAAAACGATGGCCGCGCAACGGCTGGCCCAGCGTCAGCCTGCCGCCAAGGATGGCATCCTCGCTGATCCCGGGATGCCGAGCAGCAATCTTGGTCGAAGTTTCAGTCACTATGAGGCCGCAGCTCGTTACCGAAACCGGCGTCCTGCAACAGCCGACGCGCCGCCTGGATTTGATCCTCACCGACCAGAATGCGGCGCGGGAAGATGCCGATCGAGCCTTCCAGAACGCTCATGTTCTGGTCGACCACCATATGCGCGATGTGCGCGCCGTTGAGCAGCGCTTCGATCGCGGAAATCAGCACGGCATCGTTGGTGCGGACGAGTTCGCGCAATTTCAGCTCCGCCGCCGTTCCTCGCCCGGCGCGCGCAGCGCGAGATAGGCGATCAGCTTTGCTTCGCGCCGCCCGCGCGTTACGGTATCGAGAATAAGCCCGCATGCGATCGAGAGAAACGCCAGCACCATCAAGCCGGTCGACAGCACCGCGGTCGGCAGGCGCGGCACGATGCCCTCCTGCACGTAGGTGATGACGATGGGAATGGCGAGCCCGACCGACATGATGATCAGCGCAATGCCGAAGGCGCCGAACAGCGACAACGGCCGCTCGGCGCGGTATAGCCGCAACACCGTCCACAGGATGCGGAAACCGTCCTGCCAGGTCGAGAGCTTCGACACCGAGCCGGCCGGACGCGAATAATACGGCGTCGCCAATTCGCCGACCGGCAGTTCCAGCTCGAGCGCATGCACGGTCAATTCGGTCTCGATCTCAAAGCCGCCGGACAGAATCGGAAAGGATTTCACGAAGCGGCGCGAGAACACCCGATAGCCGGACAGGATATCGGTGAAAGCGCGGCCGAATATGTGAGCCACGAACCCGCTCAACAGCCGGTTGCCGGCGCGATGGCCGGGGCGATAGGCCGCCTCCTCGCGGTCGGCGCGCATCGCCACCACCATGTCGAGCCGCTCGGCGATGAGCTTTTCGATCATGACCGGCGCGCTCGGCGCGTCATAGGTCGCATCGCCGTCGACCAGCACGTAAACGTCGGCTTCGATGTCGTTGAACATGCGCCGCACCACATAACCCTTGCCCTGATGGGTCTCGCGGCGGACGACGGCGCCGGCCGCCTTGGCTGCGGCTATGGTGCCGTCCGTGGAATTGTTGTCATAAACGTAGACGGTCGCCGCCGGCAGCGCGGCGAGGAAGTCGGCAACCACTTTGGCGATCGCGTGTTCTTCGTTATAGCAAGGGACCAGCACCGCCACCTCCAATTGTGTGGTGCCGTAGCGGTTTATACCTATGTGATTCCCGGCGAGTTCGTTGGTCGACATGCCGATTTCTTGCCGTTTTGGTATTCGCGGGCAGACTTGCCGCGTGACCATAGCGTTTCTATGCTCCCGCGTCGCGTCCGGAGAATGCTTGCCTGGAGAACGCCGTAGTGGCCGTCATTGTCCCCTTCGAAAGCCCGCGTGAGCCGTCGATCGACCCTTTGGTCGACCTGGTCGCCGCCGACATGGAGCGCGTCAACGCGACGATCATCGCGCGCACCGGCTCCGAAGTGACGATGATCCCGGAGGTCGCCAAGCACCTCATCAATTCCGGCGGTAAGCGGCTACGGCCGATGCTGACGCTGGCCTTGGCGCGGCTCGCCGGCTATGGCGGCGACGGCCATATCAAGCTTGCCGCCGCGGTCGAGTTCATGCACACCGCGACGCTCCTGCACGATGACGTGGTCGACGAGAGCGAGCTGCGGCGCGGGCGCCTCGCGGCGCGCATGCTGTGGGGCAACGAGGCGAGCGTGCTGGTCGGCGACTTCCTGCTCGGCCAAGCCTTCAAGATGATGGTCGAGGTCGGCAGCCTCAAAGCGCTGGAAATTCTTTCGGCCGCCGCCGCCGTGATCGCCGAGGGCGAGGTCATGCAGCTCGCCGCGGCCAAGAATACGGCGACGACCGAGGATGAATATATCGCGGTGATCCGCGCCAAGACCGCCGAACTGTTTGCCGCGGCTTGCGAAGTCGGCCCCGCGCTGTCGGCACGGCAGAAGGCAGAAGCCGCCGCGAGCCGCTCGTTCGGCATGAATCTCGGCATCACCTTCCAGCTGATCGATGACGTGCTCGACTATGGCGGCGCTGCGGCGCGGCTCGGCAAGAACATCGGCGACGACTTCCGCGAGGGCAAGATCACGCTGCCGGTGGTCCTCGCCTTCCGCCGCGGCAGCGACGACGAGCGCGAATTCTGGCGGCGTACGCTGGAACGTGGCGAGACCGAAGACACCGATCTCGATCACGCTATCGGCTTGATGGTCAAGCACCGCGCGCTGGAAGACACCATCGGTCGCGCCCACCACTATGGCGCCATCGCCCGCGACGCGCTGGCACTGTTCCCGGATTCGACGATGAAAGCCGCATTGGTCGAGACCGTGGACTTTTGCATCGCGCGGACGCACTAGGCATCTCTGCCTATTCTGCTGAGACTTGAAAGGGTTATCCAGGACGGCACGGGAACTCGTGCGCCTTGCGGAGCGTTATGTCGCGAGACAAGCAATTGGCGTGAGCCGATCCATGGAATCTCGCGACCCGGCCGGGAATGAAATTCGAGATTCACATCCCGCCGCTGCGCCTCCTCCCGGGCCGGAAAATCCCGACACGCTCGCGATCGACACCCTGCCTGCCTCACTCCTGATAAAAGCGCTTGCCCGACGCGCAAGACAACTCGCACGCGAGCACATGCTCCATATCGCCGGCGGCGTCTCGCGCCTGCGCGCTGCAAGGGTGCTGCATCGTGGGCGCCGCAGCGCGCCGGCGGTCGCGGGCACGCCGACATTTCGTCCTCGGGCCGGTATTGCCGTGGTTGCTCTCATCGTGGCGGTGCCAATAGCTTACGTCGCCTATTGCCTTGTCACGATTCCATTCGCCGGCGGTACGCCGCTTCAGTCGGCGCCAAGCGCATTGGTGTTCGACGGGGATGACGGCCAGCCCTTTGCGACCCGCGGCGTCGTCAAAGGCCAAGCCATCACGGCGGACCATTTGCCGCCGCTTCTCTCCAAGGCCGTGGTGGCAATCGAGGATCGGCGATTCTACGAACACGGCGGGATCGATCCGCGCGCCATCCTTCGCGCCGCCTGGAACGACGCGACCGGACACAATCTGCAGGGTGCGAGCACGATCACGCAGCAATTGGCGCGCCGGCTTTATCTGACGCCCGACCGTACCCTCAAGCGCAAGGTGCAGGAGGCCGCGCTCGCGGAGTGGCTCGAGCTGCGCTATTCGAAAAACCAGATCCTCGCGCGTTATCTCAACACCGCATATTTCGGCGACAGCGCCTACGGCGCCAACTCGGCTGCGCAACGCTATTTCGGCCGGACCGCGCAGCAACTCTCCGTCGCCGAGGCGGCCATGCTTGCCGGCCTGATCAAGGCGCCGTCGCAGCTCGAGCCCGACCGCAATCCGGCCGGGGCGAAAGATCGGGCGGCAGCGGTTCTCGATGCGATGGTGCAATCCGGAGCGATCACCCGGCAACAGGCCGATGCAACGCGCGACCAGCCCGCGACCATTCACGACGCGGCGGCGACGCCGCCGGCCGCCAACTATTTTCTCGACAGCGCCGCCGCGGACGTCAAGGCGAAGCTCGGCCAAACCACCGACGATTTGACCGTTGCGACAACGCTCGATCCGCGATTACAGCACATCGCCGAGAGCGTCGTCGCCAGACATCTCGCAGTCTCGGGCAAGGCGAAAAACATCCATCAAGCCGCGCTTGTCGCTTTGCGGCCTGATGGCGCAATCCTCGCCATGCTCGGCGGCCGCGACTACGATCAGAGCCAATTCAACCGGGTGACCCAGGCGCGGCGGCAACCCGGCTCGCTATTCAAGGCCTTCGTCTATTTGACCGCCTTGCGGAAAGGCTACACGCCGGATTCCGTGATCGTCGATCAACCGGTTCGTATCGGCAATTGGGAGCCGGACAATTACGGCAATCGCTACATGGGGCCGGTCACGCTGCGCACCGCCTTTGCGCACTCGCTCAACAGCGTGGCGGTACAGCTCGGCCAGGCGGTCGGCATTCAATCCGTGATCGACACCGCCAGGCAGTTCGGCATCCGATCCGAAATACCCGTGGTGCCGAGCGTGGCGCTGGGCTCGGGCGCGGTCACGCCGCTCGAAATGACGCGCGCCTTCGCCGCCATCGCCACAAACACCGCCGGTCTCGACAGCTACGCGGTGCGTTCGATCAGCGAAGGCGGCAAAGTCGTGTACACGACGCCGGCTGAGGCAAAAGGCGCAATCGATAATCCGACGATTCACGCCGAGATGCTTGATTTGCTCTCCAGCGTGGTGCGCGGCGGGACCGGAACGGCAGCGCGACTAGACCGACCGGTCGGCGGCAAAACGGGAACGTCCGAAGATTATCGCGACGCCTGGTTCGTCGGCTTCACATCCGATCTGGTTGTCGGCGTGTGGGTCGGCAATGATGACAACTCACCCATGAACGGCGTCGTCGGCGGCAGCGTGCCGGCGGCGATCTGGCGCGACTTCGTCGGCGCCGCGGAACCGCTGCTTCGCGGAAGCGACATTCCGCCGGCGGCGACGATCAGTTTCGATACCGCGGCAGAGGCAGGCGGCGATCGCGAAACGTCCAGCCGCTACGACTATGGCCGCTATCCATTTGGCGGACGGCGGCCATTCCGCCTGTTCTGGTTCAGGTTCTAAATCTTCCCTCTTCGGCAGGCGCGCCAAGCCGGCATGGCTGCACCCACCAACGCGGAAATTTGCCGGGCAGCGCCAGCGCCGCCGTGCGCGCCGTGTCCGGCGAATCGAAAATGCCAAAGCATGTGGCGCCCGAACCGGACATGCGCGCGAGCCGGCAGCCAGGAAGTGCAAGCAGCGCCGCGATCGCCTCGGCGACGACCGGCGCGAGCTTGCGCGCCGGTTGCTCAAGATCATTCCCATCCCGCGCCAGCAATTCGAGCAGACCCGCTTCGCCTTGAATCCCCTCCACGTCCGCGATGTCGAGCGGCAGAGCCGCCTTGGCGTCTTTTGTCCAGTTGGCAAAAACATCCTTGGTCGCAAGCGCGACGCCGGGATTGACCAGGACCGCGGAGAGCGGCGGCAGATCGAGCGCTGGCGAGAGTCTTTCGCCGATGCCCCACATCAGCCGCGGCCGCGACTCGATGCAGACCGGCACGTCGGCACCGGTGGCGCGCGCCGCCTCGTATAGGCGCGGATCGCCGGAAGAAAGATTGTTGGCCCGCGCCAAAAGCCGCAGCGCCGCAGCTGCGTCGGCGGAACCGCCGCCGATTCCAGCCGCGATCGGCAGTTCCTTGTCGAGATGAAATGCGCCCGGGATGAGTCCGGGAACGCGCGCGGCCAGTGCACGCGCGGCTTTGAGCACGAGATTGTCGGCCTCGGCACCGACGTCGCGCGCACGCGGGCCCCCGACGGTCAAGACGAGCGAATCCCCGGGCTCCAAGCTCAGGCGGTCGCCGCAATCGGCGAATGCGACCAGACTCGAAATCTCGTGATAGCCGTCGGCGCGGCGACCGATCACCCGCAGCGTCAGATTGACCTTGGCCGGCGCGGCCTCAACAAGCGGAACGGGCAAGAAGACGCCTCACCCGCCGTTTCCGGTCTTCTTCTTTTCGACGTCGGCCGCCGAATCCGGCTTGTCGGCATCGCCGGCCGCGGCCGGCTTGCTGGCATCGGCCGCCGACGAGGTGTCAGACGGCAGACCGTTTTTCAGCTTGGCCTCGATCTTGGGCAGATCTTCCGGATCGGGCTTGAGGTCGATCGCCTGCGACCATTGGAAGTGCGCTTCCAAGGTGCGTCCGACCCGCCAATAGGCATCGCCGAGATGGTCGTTGATGGTCGGGTCTTCAGGCTTGAGCTCCACGGCGCGTTCCAAATTCTTGACCGCCTCGTCGTAATTGCCGGTGCGGAAATACGCCCAGCCCAGCGAATCGACGATGTAGCCGTCGTCCGGCCGCTGCTCGACGGCCTTGCGGATCATGTCCATGCCCTGATCGAGATGCACGCCCTTATCGACCCACGAATAACCGAGGTAATTGAGCACCAGCGGCTGATCGGGATAGAGCTGCAACGCCTTCTTCATGTCGGCTTCGGCGAGCGGCCACTGATGCGAGCGCTCGTAGCAGATGCCGCGGAAGTAATACGTCACCCAATTCGACTTGTCGGGGGTTTGCAGCGTGTCGATGGCCTTGCTGTAGGTCTTGGCGCAATCGGCGAAATCCTTGTGGCCGCGCTGGACATTGCCGAGCTCGATGATTGCCTGGAGGTCCTTGGGATGGTCGGCGATCACCTTGTCGAGAAGCTTCTTGGCATCGTCGCTGCGACCGAGCGTGTCGAGATCGACCGCCATCTGAATTTGCGCGTTGCGCGACAGCGGCGAACTCGCCGGCACGCGCTCATAGGCTTTGATGGCCAGCTCGGGCTTCTTGAGGTCTTCGTAGAGATCGCCCAGCGACAACAGCGCCATGGCGTGGTTCGGCTCGAGATAGAGCGCAAGCTGCAGATAGATCAGCGCGAGATCCTCGCCGCCGCGGCGCCCGATCGAGGCGCCGAGCCCGTAAAGCGCCTCCGCGGCGCCGGCCTGGGGGGTATCGACAAGCGACGGCAGCTTCTCGCCGTCGGCGATCCGCTTCGTCTCTTCGTCGATCAATGGATGATTGGGCAGTTCCTTGGCGAAATCCGCATAGACCTTGAGCGCGTCAGCCTTGTTGCCGTTGCGCGACAGCCAGCGGCCATAGGCTTCCACGGTACGCAAGGCGGTGGGATCCGCCTTGTAGGCGCTGGCATAGCGCTTGCCGGCCGCCTTGTTCTCCTTGGCGAAGTCGAGAATAAACCCGGCATGGAGATCCTTGAATATCCCGTACCAGTCCGGTCCCGACAGCTTGTCCAAGGTGTCGATGGCCAGGTGCGTTTCGCCTTGCCCGGCGAGCGCCCAGGCCGAGAGCAGCGTCGCAGTGAGGTCGGTCACCGGGCCGCGCACCGACTGCGTGAAATCTTCGCGGGCCGCCGCGTAATGCTTTTTCTTCAGCTCCCGAATGCCGACGACCAGCCGCGAAATACGATCGCTGTGATCGATCGCGAGCAACCGGTCGGCAAGCTTGCTTGCCGCATCGATGTCGCCGTCGCTTAGCTCCGACAGAAAGGCGCGGCTGAGCAGGTCGCTGTTGTGCGGATCGAGCTTGAGGACGTCGAGATAATAAGATGCGGCGGCCCCTTCGTCGCGCTCCGCTGACGCGTGCCTGGCGGCCAGATAGCTGCCGAAGGCGTTCTCGGGCGAAAGCGGCTGTTGCGCCGGCGTTTCGGCGGCAAGCGCTGACGAAAGGCTGAAAGCTAGAGCGATGCCGACAAGCGCGGCATGCCGGGGCAGCAAATGAGTCACGAGATCTCCATTGGCAAACTGGTTCGGCTGACGAACTCGTTCGGCGAGGCGGGAATCGAGCGCCCGATGCCTCTTAATAGCTGCGCGAGAATGATCCTTTTGCCGCGCGCCCGCAAGGACACAAACCCAGCCACCCGCCGCGCTACTTTCCCCCGTCACATCAACCATTAGGCCTCAACGGCGGCGAAATCGCGGCAGTAGAATCACGGACCGGGGGCGCGGTCCGCCGCCTGCTGACGCTCGGCGCGCGGGCGGGTCAAACGTCGTCGATCACATGTTCGGATAATTCGGCCCGCCGCCGCCTTCGGGCGGCACCCAGGTAATGTTTTGGTTCGGGTCCTTGATGTCGCAGGTTTTGCAATGGACGCAGTTTTGCGCGTTGATCACGAACTTTTCCTGCGCGCCTTCCTCGACCCATTCGTAGACGCCGGCCGGGCAATAGCGCGCCGACGGTCCGGCATAGACGTCGTGCTCCGATGACTTCTGCAAAGCCATGTCGCGCACCAGAAGATGAACCGGCTGGTCTTCCTCGTGATTGGTGTTCGACAGATAAACCGAGGACAACCGGTCGAAGGTCAGTTTGCCATCCGGCTTGGCATAAAGGATGCGCCGGCATTTCGCCGCAGGCTGCAGCGTCGCATAATCCGGCTTGCCATGCTTGAGCGTGCCGAACAGTGAAAAGCCGAGCGTGTTGGTCCACATATCGAGCCCGCCGAGCGCGATACCGAGCGCGGTGCCGAATTTCGACCACAGGGGCTTGGCGTTGCGCACCCGCCACAGATCGCTCCCCACTGGAGAGGAGCGCCAAGCGCTTTCGTAGCCGGTAAGTTCGTCATTGCCGCGCCCCGCGGCGAGCGCGGCGGCGACGTGCTCGGCCGCGAGCATGCCTGACAGCATGGCGTTGTGGCTGCCCTTGATGCGCGGGACGTTGACGAAGCCCGCGGCGCACCCGATCAGTGCGCCGCCGGGAAAGACCAGCTTCGGCACCGATTGCCAGCCGCCTTCGGTGATGGCGCGCGCGCCGTAGCAAATGCGTTTTCCGCCGGCGAAAGTGTCGCGAATGAGCGGATGGGTTTTGAAGCGCTGAAATTCCTCGAAGGGCGACAGATAGGGATTGCGGTAGTTGAGGTGGACGACAAAGCCGACGGAAACCAGATTGTCGTCGTAATGATAAAGAAACGAGCCGCCGCCGGTGCCATTGTCGAGCGGCCAGCCGAGCGTGTGCTGGACCAGCCCCTTGCGGAATTTTTCCGGCGCGACTTGCCACAGCTCTTTCAGTCCGATGCCAAATTTTTGCGGCTGCCGATCATGCGACAATCCAAAACGCTCGATCAGGACCTTCGATAGACTGCCGCGCGCGCCCTCGGCCAGCAAAGTATATTTGCCGCGCAACTCCATGCCGCGGGCGTAGCCTGGTTTGTGATGGCCGTCCTTGGCGATTCCCATGTCACCGGTGACGATGCCGGCGACCGCATCGTTTTCGAACAGCACTTCGGCGGCGGCAAAGCCCGGGTAAATCTCGACGCCAAGCGCTTCGGCCTTCGTAGCCAGATAGCGGCAGACGTCGCCGAGCGAGACGATGAAATTGCCGTGATTGCTCATCAGCGAGGGCATCAGCGAAAGCGGCAACCGCAGCGCGCCGGACGCGCCCAGTGCATAGAAACGGTCGGCAGTGACCTCGGTCTTGATCGGCGTATCTTCGCCGCGCCATTGCGGAATGAGACTGTCGAGGCCGATCGGATCGATCACGGCGCCGGACAGGATGTGGGCGCCGACCTCGGAACCCTTCTCGACCACGACGACGGATTTATCCGGCGCCAGTTGCTTGAGCCGGATGGCGGCGGCAAGGCCGGCCGGCCCGGCGCCGACGATCACGGTATCGAATTCCATCGCTTCCCGGGGCGGAAGCTCCGGTGTATTCATGGCATGCTCCGTATCCCGGACGATTGCTGATGATTTTTCACGAAATGAGTGCCAATACAATCGACAAAGACAGACATCGGAATCTGGCTTTGACACCGCAATCCAAGGACGCGCGGGAACTCCTCGCCTTCTACCTCGATGCCGGCGTTGACGCGCTCATCGGCGAGGCTCCGGTCGACCGCATGGCAGACCTGCCTCCGGCCGAAATTGAGAGCCCGCCCGCCGCGGTCAGCCGCGGCAGCGCAGATGCGGCGGTTCGGGGTCCGGCTCGTAACCCCTCGCCGGACCGCCGATCCGGCTCTGTCCCGTCAGCGGAAGGAAAACTTCGTGCCGGCATGACTGCGCCGCCCTCACCGGAAGCTGCCGCGATGGCGGCACGCGAGGCCGCGCGAACCGCGCAGACGCTGGACGAGTTGCGCGCGCTGCTCGAATCGTTCGAAGGCTGCGCGCTACGCGCCACGGCGACGCAACTCGTGTTCGCCGACGGCAACCCGCAAAGCCGCGTGATATTCGTCGGCGAGGCCCCGGGTTATGACGAGGACATCGTCGGCCGTCCGTTTATCGGCCGCTCCGGCAAGCTGCTCGATCTGATGATGGCGGCGATCGGGCTCGATCGCACGTCCGCCTATATCGCCAATGTCGTGCCATGGCGGCCGCCCGGCAACCGCACACCGACCCCGCAGGAGACGGCGATCTGCCTGCCATTCATCCGCCGCCAGATCGAATTGGCCAATCCCGATTTCATGGTCTGCCTCGGCGGCCCGGCGATGCAAACCCTACTGTCGGTCAAGGACGGCATTACGCGAACCCGCGGGCGCTGGTTTGCCTTTGACACCGGCACGCGCGAGATCCGCGCGCTGGCGACCTTCCATCCCGCCTTCCTCTTACGCAGTCCGCTGCAGAAGCGCTTCGCGTGGCGCGATTTTCTGGCGCTGAAGAAGGCGCTCGGAGCATGATCCGGAAAAGTGGATACTGGTTTTCCGAAAAGATCATGCTCCAGCGAATAATCCTAGAGCATGATCCGATTCAACCTGATCGGATCATGCCCTGGGGCGCCCGCTACCTGACCTTCATGTAATCGGGCAGCCCGCCGCTCAGAAAATCCTCGCGCGGCGGCGCGAACACGTCGATCACTTCGGTGTCCTCCGGGAAGAAGGCTTCATGCTCGACGCCGCCCGGGATCACCACGACGTCGCCCGGCCCGCAACTGCGGCGCTCATCGCCGAGCCGGAATTCCATCCTGCCCTTGAGCATATAGGCGATCTGCTCGTGCGGATGCTTGTGCGCGTTGGCATGCGCGCCCGCTTTCATGCTCCACCACGCGATCATCTCCCGCTCGCCGGCGGCGATCTTGCGGGTGATCTTGTCGGAGATCCGCTCCTCCGGCAGCGCGGCAAGCGAAGCAAAACCTGACAGCTTTGGCATTCCGATCTCCTTTTGGCCGCCGGCAAATCAGCCGACGGCGAATTTGAGGGCGAAAATAGCCGCCAGCACCAGCACCGCTGGTGTCGTGTCGGCGAATTTGCCGGCAATCAGCTTGCACAACGCATAAGTGATGAAGCCGAGCCCGATGCCGGTGGCGATCGAATAAGTGAGCGGCATAGTGACGGCGGCGATGACGGCGGGCGCCGCTTCGGTGATGTCGTCCCAAGCGATCTCGGCAAGCCCGCGCGCCATGATGCAGGCGACATAAAGCAGCGCCGCCGACGTGGCATAGGCCGGCACCATGCCGGCGAGCGGCGCGAAGAAAAGCGCCGCCAGGAAGAAGATCGCGACGAAGAAAGCCGTGAGCCCGGTGCGCCCGCCCGCGGACACGCCCGACGCGCTCTCGATGTAGCTCGTCGTCGTCGAGGTGCCGATCAGCGAGCCGAACATGGCGGCAAAACTGTCGGCGATCAGCGCCTGTTTCATGCGCGGCAGGTTGCCATCTTTGTCGGTCAAGCCGGCGCGATGCGTGACGCCGATCAGCGTGCCGGCGTTGTCGAAAACGTCGACGAACAGGAAGCTGAAAATCACGATCAGAAACGAGCCTTCCGTGATGCGCGAGAAATCGAGCTGCAGAAAGGTCGGCGCCAGCGACGGCGGCGCCGAGACCACGCCGCCGAACTTGGCCAGCCCGAACGGAATGCCGATCATGGTGACGATCAGGATGCCGAGCAGCGTGCCGCCGATGATGCGGCGGTAGTTCAGCGCCGTGATCAGCACCAGGCCAAGAAGACACAGGATCGCCGCCGGATTGCGCAAGTCCCCGAGCGTGACCAGCGTCGCCGGCGACGCCACCACGATCTTGGCCTCTTCGAGCGCGATGATGCCGAGGAACAGGCCGACACCGGCGGATATGGCGAGCTTCAGATTTTTCGGAATCGAATTGATGATGTATTCGCGGATGCGGAAGATCGAGATCAGAAAGAAGACCACACCCGAGCAGAATACCGCGGCCAGCGCCTGCTGCCAGGTGTATTTCATGGTCAGGACCACGGTGAAGGCGAAGAAGGCATTAAGCCCCATGCCGGGCGCCAGCGCGATCGGATAATTGGCATAGAGCGCCATCACCAGGGTGGACACCGCCGCGGCGATGCAGGTGGCGACGAACACTGCGCCCTTGTCCATGCCGGTATTGCCGAGAATCTGCGGATTGACGAAGACGATGTAGACCATCGTCAGGAACGTGGTCAGGCCGGCGATGAATTCGGTACGGGCGTTGCTGCCCGCCTGTTCCAGGCCGAACCAACGATCGAGTACGGATTGCGGCTTTTGCGCGCGGCTGGCGCTGACGTCGTCCATGGTCTTCCCCCTTCGCCCGACTCCGCCCATATTATAGAGCGATTCACGACCGCGGGTGACGGAGTTGCATCATGCACCTCGATCCGGTTCTGCTGGCGCGGTTGCAATTTGCCTTTACCGTCTCGTTTCACATCATTTTCCCGACCTTCACGATCGGGATCGCGATCTATCTGGCGACGCTCGAAGTGCTTTGGGGCTGGACCGGCGCCGAGCGCTATAAGCGGCTGGCGGCGTTCTGGACCAAGATATTCGCGGTGTCTTTTGGGATGGGTGTCGTGTCCGGCGTCGTGCTGTCCTATCAGTTCGGCACCAATTGGAGCCACTTCTCGGCGGTGGTCGGCAATGTGGTCGGTCCGGTGCTTGGCTATGAAGTTTTGGGCGCGTTTTTTCTGGAATCGACCTTCCTCGGCATAATGCTGTTCGGCGGCGAACGGGTACCGCGCTGGCTGCATGTCTTCTCGGCCTTGATGGTCGCGTTCGGCACCACGATGTCGGCATTCTGGATTCTTTCGGCCAACAGCTGGATGCAGACGCCGGTCGGCTACACGATGCAAGGCGGCATCGCCTATCCGGCGGACTGGTGGGCGATCATCTTCAATCCGAGCTTTCCCTACCGGCTCGCCCACATGCTCAATGCGTCGCTGCTCACCGGCGGCTTCGTCGGCATCGCGGTCGGCGCGCGCTATCTGTTGGCGGGCCGTCATCCCGAGGAAGCGCGCACCATGCTGCGCATGGCGATCGGGCTCACCGCGCTGCTGGCGCCGCTGCAACTCGTCATCGGCGATCTGCACGCCGAGAACACGCTCAAATATCAGCCGACCAAGATCGCCGCCATGGAGGCGCATTGGGACGGCAGTCAGCCGGCGCCCTTCGAAATCTTCGCCTGGCCGGATGAACGCACGGAGAGCAACCTTTATTCGCTGGCGCTGCCGCACATCGGTTCGCTGCTGGTCACGCGGCAATGGAACGGCCTGTTCCCCGGCTTGAAGGACGTGCCGGCGCCGGATCGGCCGCCCTTGCCGAACGTGTTCTTCGGCTTCCGCATTATGGTGGCAATCGGTCTCTACATGATCGCCGCGGCCTGGCTCGGGCTTTGGCTGTTGTGGCGCGGACGGCTGTTCGAGACCCGCTGGTACCTGCAAGTCGTGGCGCAGACCTGGTGGGTCGGCTTTGTCGCCGTCATTGCCGGCTGGGTCGTCACCGAAAGCGGCCGCCAGCCGTGGATCGTGCAGGGCATCTTGCGCACGGCGGACGCGGTATCGCCGGTGCCCGGCGAAAGCGTAGCGACCACGCTTATTCTCTTCGTGCTGGTCTATCTCACGGTGTTCTCGTTCGGCATCTATTTCATCAACCGCCTGATCGCCCGAGGCATCCAGGACATGAAGCTGCCGGAAAGAACGCCACACCTCGCCGCCGGGCATCCGACCTTTGAGACCGAGGGCTCCCCGTGACCCGCACATTGGACATCGCGCCATGGCTTCCTTGGATCTGGGCCGCGCTGATCGGCGCCGCGGTGGCGTTTTATGTCATCCTCGACGGTTTCGATCTCGGCATCGGCATATTGTTTCCATTCGCCAAGAGCGAGGCCGAGCGTGACCGCATGCTGGCGTCGATCGCGCCGTTCTGGGACGGCAATGAAACCTGGCTGGTGCTCGGCGGCGGCGGTCTCTTCGTCGCTTTCCCGCGCGCTTATTCGATCATCATGCCGGCCTTTTATCTTCCGTTGATCGTCATGTTGCTCGCCCTGGTATTCCGCGGCATCACCTTCGAATTCCGCAGTCTCGCCCAGCGCAAGCCGTTTTGGAACGCGGTGTTCGCCGGCGGCTCGACGCTGGCTGGATTTTGCCAGGGCTTGGTTCTCGGCGGACTGGTGCAAGGCGTGAAGATCGAGAACGGCGTCTATGCCGGCGGCCCGCTCGATTGGGCAACGCCGTTCGGCCTGTTGTGCGGGTTCGGCGTGGTCGTCGGCTATGCGCTGCTTGGCGCATGCTGGCTGATCCTCAAGACCGATGGCGACATGGCCGTTCGCGCGGCGGCAAAAGCCAAAGTGCTGCTCGTCGCCGTGCTCGTCTTCATGGCCGCCGTCAGTCTCTATACGCCGCTGACCATTCCGCGCATCGCGCAGCGCTGGTTCACGATGCCGAATCTGCTTTATCTGGCTCCGTTGCCGATCGTAACCGCACTCATCGCATTAGCGGTGTGGCGCTCCATCGAGGCGAGGCGTGAAGCGGCGCCATTTCTGGCCAGCATCGCCCTGTTCCTGCTCGGCTATGCTGGCCTCGTCATCTCGACCGTTCCTTATATCGTGCCGCCGACCCTGACGATCCCAGACGCGGCTGCCGCACCGTCGAGCCAGCTCTTCATGCTGATCGGCACGCTCGTCCTGCTGCCGCTGATACTGGGCTACACCGCGATGACCTATTGGCTGTTCCGCGGCAAAGTCCGCGAAAGCGCGGCCTATCACTGATCCCCGCCGGTGAGCAAGCGGAGGCGCGCAACGGGCTCAGCGCGCCGCGGCTTTGACGCTGCCCGGCCTGATCACGCCCCAGCCTATCCATAGCGTCGGCAGCCGGCCTTCAACCGGCCGGCTGAATGCGCGCGGCACTTCCGCGACGAGATCGGGGAAATACGCTTTGATGTCGGGCGGCGGCGCCGGCGTGGTGTCGTGAGCGAGCCAGACCACCACCGCGCCCTTGTTGCGGATGTCGTCGGCAGTGACCCAGGGCGAGCGCGCCGGATTGGCATCGTCGAATACGCTCGGCCGGCTCGGCGCGGCAAGCCCGACTAACGCGGCAAGCCGCGGGTCGCCGGTGACGATGGCGAGCGGCTGTCCGGTTCGTCGCTCGAAGCTGTCGGCAAAGAAACGGCCCATTGCGGCGGCCGGCTGCGCGACTTTCAGATCCATGCCGGCCGCCCACGGCAACGCTACGATCAGGATCGGCACGAACATCGCCGGGACGATCAGCAGCCCGGCCCAGGCGAAGCCGAGAATGCGTTGATGATAAAGCGCAATGCTGTCGCCGGCGGCAATGATCAGCGCGAGCCCGGAGAGCACGACGAGCGGCGCAGCGCCACCGATCGGCAGCGAACGTCCGAGCACGATGGCGCCGCTCGTCGCCAGCAAGCCGGGAAGAATTGCAAACACCTTCACGTAGGTCAGAGCGAATGTGTCGACAGGTGCGCGGGCAAGCGGCGGCGAAGGATTGGCGCGCACGCGCGGCCAGCCTGCTCCCAGTACCAGAAGGATGGCGAGCCCGGCATGCGCGAGAATGAGGACCGCAAGGAGCCGCAGCCACAATATCGTATTCGCGCGGGCGAGCACGGCGTCACGCAACGACGCAAGTGTTGCGATAAGCGCATTATCGGAAGCCGCCGGCAACATGCCGGCCAGCCACACGAGATGCAGAAAAAGAAAAGGAAGCAGTGCCAGCGCGACGATCCATGCTTCGATCACGTTGCCGGCGGCACGACCGCGATCGGTGACCGTCGTGAACACGATGAGCGCGCCGAGAAGCAGCAGCGCCGCGTCGCTGGAAAGAAGGAGCAGCGCCGCCGCGACGCCGAGCGCATACCAGGATCGCCTTGCACCCTGAATCACCGCGCGCCAATAATGCAGCAGCACGGCGGCCCACAGCGCCATGGCCACGATCGGCGGCCCGAAATCCGGCGACGGCACCGTGAACAGCGAAATGCCCACCATGAGCAGCACGGCCATCACCGCATGGGTCGGCCCGACGATGGCGCGGCCCAGCGCGAACACGCACCAATAGGTCGCGACCACGCAAACTTGAGCCAGCGCATAGACGCCAAACAGGCCGCCGGCACGGAACGCGATTTCGGCGAGCCAATAGGCGAGCGGCGGGCCGACGCCGGCATCGAAACGAAATTCGTGCCCTACGGCGAGAAGCTGCGCCAGGCCTTCGGGCGGAGCCGAATAGAACAGCATCGGCACCGCGATCCAGATCGCGGCCTGCAACAAGACCGCCGGCCAAAACACCAGCATTGGGCGCGAACGCAGCAATTCGACGTAGAGCGGGACGTAGAACATCGGCAAATAGCATCAGGCTCGGCAGAAACCCGCGGCAGCATAGCCGAGCGGCGGTTTGGCCATCATGATTGGCTGCCTATAAGGCGGCAGGATTGCCGAGACAAGCTAACGGTTAAAGTCGAACCGCTAGAGCGGCAAGACGCTGGCGATCGCCTCGTCAGCGTCCTCAACCGTGAGGCCGATCGCGCCGGCGACTGGCGAGAACGAGCGGCGATGGTGGATCGTCGGACCGAGCCGGTCGAGCGCCGCGAAATGCTCGGGCACGCTGTAGCCCATGTGACGCTCGAATCCATAGCCGGGATGCGCGGCGCCGAGGCACGCCATCAGCCGGTCGCGCGTGACCTTGGCTACAATGGAGGCGGCGGCAATCGAGGCGACGAGCCCGTCGCCGCCGATCACGGCCTGGCAGTCGCAGCCCGCGGCAATGCGGTCGCGGCCATCGACGAAAACGAGCTGCGGCTTGACCGGCAGCGCCGCAACCGCGCGCGCCAGCGCCCACAATGAAGCGCGCAATATGTTGTCGCGGTCGATGCGGGCGGGCGGCGCCATTGCCACCGCGACCTGCGCCCTGGCGCAGATGCGCTCGTAGAGCACCTCGCGCCGCTCCGGCGTCAGTCGTTTTGAATCGTCCAGCCCGCGCGGGATGTTGTCCGGATCGAGGATGACGGCGGCCGCCACCACAGGCCCGGCAAGCGGTCCGCGTCCGGCCTCGTCACAGCCGGCAATCGGCCATACCCCGCGCTTGAGCGCCGCGCGCTCGCGGCGAAAGGTCGGACGGAGCACGATCTCTTCGGCAAGCGGCAGCCGCTCCGGCGGCGCTTGCTTCTTGCCGGCGTCCTTGCGGTCGGATCTAGCGGGACTCATGCGGCATCATGAGCACGCCGGAGCGCTGTTCGCAACGTCGGTATAAATCCCAAGAGATATCGAAGAACAGATCGAGCTGCTTGGCCGCCGGCCGTGGCGGCCGGAAATGCTCAGTCGTGGTCTTCACGCTGGTCGAATTGAAGCCGAACCGCTCGCAGGCGACCTCGAAACGGCGGCCGATCATCCAGGCGATCGGGCCAGAGCCGGTCATGCGCTTGCCGAAGGTGGAATCGTAATCCTTGCCGCCGCGAGTGTCGCGGACGAGCTTGAACACGTGCTCGACCCGGTCGGGAAAATTCTCGGTCAGCCATTCACGGAACAGGTCGCGAATTTCCAGCGGCAGCCGAAGCAGGACGTAGCCGGCATGGCGCACGCCGGCTTGCGCCACCGCTTCGAGAATGCGTTCCAGCTCGGCGTCGTTGATCGCGGGGATCACCGGGGCGACCAGTGTCGAGGTCGGCACTCCCGCCTTGACCAATTGCCGCAAGGCGTCGAGGCGGCGCGGCGGCGTCGAGGCGCGCGGCTCCATGACGCGCGCCAATTTCGTGTCGAGCGTAGTGACCGAGATCGCCACCTTGACCAGATCGCGCTTGGCCATGCGCGTCAGAATATCGAGATCGCGCAGTATCAGCGCGGATTTGGTCACGATGCCGACCGGATTGCCGGCGCGTTCCAGAACTTCGAGGATGCGGCGCGTGATCTGATAACGGCGCTCGATCGGCTGATAGGGATCGGTATTGGAGCCGAGCGCGATGACCTTCGGCACGTAATTCGGCGCGGACAATTCGCGTTCGAGCAATTCCGGCGCATGCGGCTTCATCAGCAACTTGGATTCGAAATCGAGCCCGGGAGAGAATCCGAGATAGGCGTGGCTTGGCCGCGCGTAGCAATAAACGCAGCCGTGCTCGCAGCCGCGATAGGGATTGATCGATTGATCGAATGAAATGTCGGGCGAATCGTTCCGCGCGATGATCTTGCGGGTCGAATCGACCGTCACAGTGGTCTTGAACGCCGGCAGTTCTTCGATGCTCTGCCAGCCGTCGTCAAAAGCGACGCGGGCCAGCGGTTCGAAACGTCCCGACGCATTGGACGCCGTGCCGCGACCGCGTCGACGCTCGCGGTCGACGGCGCTTGCCAGTTCGCCCGCCGGCGCGGAGGGCAGCAATGCCGGCGGGCGACGCAACGCGGATGAACGACTCATGGCGAACTCCTGACATGAAGCTAGCGTGCCATTGAGAACAAAGCAAGAACAATTTGAATACCGGCCAGAGCCAGGCCGCAACGGGCCTTGGAGCCGCTTCGTTGAGAGCCTATTCAGCAGAGGGAAACGGATATTTCGGAAGGCCAAATCGGGGACATGCTTAGCGTCATCATTCCGACGCGGAATTCGGAACGCGCGCTCGTGCCGACGCTGGCAGCCCTCGTCCCCGGCGCGACGGCCGGCCTGATTGCCGAAGTCCTGATCGCCGACGGCGGATCGCAGGACGACACCGCGGCTGTCGCCGATATCGCCGGCTGCAATTTTCTGACCACTGAAGGGCAGTTCGCCGTTCGGCTCAAGACGGCCGCAGCGGGCGCGCGCATGCCATGGCTGATGTTCTTGCGGCCCGGCATCGTACTCGACGCGCCTTGGACCGGCGAAGTCGCGCGCTTGCTGCAGCAGGACCACCGGCATGTTCGGGCGGCGGTGTTTCGGCGAGGTTCGGCGGAGACGGGATTACGCGAATTGCTGTCGAGGTCCGTTGCGGCGCTCGGAGCCTCCCCTCGCCCGGAGCAGGGTCTCCTTATTGCTCGAGATTTTTACCAGGCTCTCGGCGGTCACTCCGAAGCGTCAGGCGATCCCGAGCACGAGTTCCTGCGCCGTATTGGCCGCCGCCGCATCGCCAAGCTCTCGACCCAAGCCTTTGCCGGCGGCTAGCCGGTTTCAACACCGGATACTTGACTTAGTCAACTATCTGTCGGATGCTGAGCCATGCTTGGCACCGCAAAACCCCATGCCTCCGGCACTGCCGCACCCGACCGCATCGCCACGGTGCGCAGCTTCAACCGCTTCTACACGCGGCAGATCGGCGTGCTGCGCAAGACTTTCCTCGACAGCCCCTATTCGCTGGGCGAGGCGCGCGTGCTTTACGAGATCGCGCGCGGCAATGGTTCGACGACGGCAACCGACGTCGGCCACGCCCTCGATCTCGATGCCGGTTATCTCTCGCGCGTGCTGCGCAATTTCGAAAAGCGCGGGCTGATCCGCCGCACGGCTTCAGCGAGCGATGCGCGGCAAAGCCATCTGACGCTGACGCCGCGGGGCCGCAAGGATTTCGCGCCGCTCGAGCGACGGTCGCAGGATGACATCGGAGCGATGCTCGGCAGACTCAAATCCGACGATCAGTTGCGGCTGATCGCGGCGATGAGCACGATCCAGAGTCTGCTCGGCGGATCGCCCGACGCCGTTCCGGCGCCGGAACGAAGCTACACTTTGCGCGCGCCGCGGCCCGGAGACTTCGGCTGGATCGTCAAGCGTCATGCCGAGCTTTATGCGCAGGAATACGGCTGGACCGAGCCGTTCGAGGGTGTGTGCGCGCAAATCGTCGCCGATTTCGCCAGCAACAGCGATCCACAGCGCGAACGCTGTTGGATCGCGGAAATGGACGGCGAGAATGTCGGCTGTGTCTTTCTCGCCGCCGATTCCGAAACGGTGGCGCGCATCCGGCTCCTTCTGGTCGATCCGAAAGCGCGCGGCCTTAAGCTCGGCACGCGGCTTGTCGACGAATGCATCGCGCTCGCCCGGCGCGCCGGCTACAAGCGAGTTACGCTGTGGACCCACAGCGTGCTCACCGCGGCGCGGCACATCTATCAGCAGGCCGGATTCACGCTCACGAGCAGCGAGGAGCGCGTAAGCTTCGGCAAGCCCGTCGTCAGCGAATACTGGGATTTGCAGCTATGAAGGCGGCAGCAAGCGCCGGCACGCCGCCGCCTCTGGCGTAGACTTTCGTCGCCAATTTCCTCCGATGCGCCGCTTTTACTTCTGGATTTCTAAATTGATTAACCATCTCGGCGAACAAGCCGCCTAGCCTGTTTAACGTGACCGGAAACGAGAAAAAGCAGGAGCCAAATCTTAACTCGGACAAGACAGGAACCAATGGCGCGCTGCTGAAGGGCCGGTCGCATCAGCAAATCGAGCCAAGCTTTGTCACGAGTGGAATGAGGGCTCCACGCCGATGACCTCCTCCTCCGAAACATTATCCGCGCGGGGCGGCGTCGGCCTGGCGCGTCCGGTGGAGCTTATTTGCTGTGCGCTCATCGTCGCGAATGCAGCGCTTATCGGCCACACCTATCTGCAGGAGCTGATGGCGACAGCCGGCGCCGGCAGCGTCTATGACTTTGTCACCACCTGGTCTGCGGGTCATATGGCGCTCACAGGACACGCCGCCGCAGCTTATGACTGGCCGGCATTGAAGCTCGCTGACGAGAGGACGCTTGGCCATCCGTTCGACGGCTATTTGGGCTGGCCTTACCCGCCGACATTCTTATTCGTTGCCGCCGCTCTGTCGCTATTTCCCTATGCGATCGCGTTCGCCGTGTGGGTCGCCAGTACGTTCCTGGCGTATTCCATCGCAATTCGCGCCATCATTGGCGACCGTATCGGGTATCTCCTCGCCGGCGCATTTCCGGCCGTCGTTGCCAACGCCGTTGTTGGTCAGAACGGTTTCCTTTCGGCCGCGCTGATCGGCGGCGCGCTGACATTGATGGAGGATTGCCCGATCTGCGCCGGCGCGCTGCTCGGATTGCTGACCTACAAGCCCCACCTTGGAATATTGTTTCCGCTCGCGCTCTTGGCGAGCGGCCGCTGGCGCGCGTTCGTCAGCGCCGGTGTCGTGGCGGCGCTGATGGCGGCCGCATCCGCGATGGTTTTCGGCGTTGCAAGCTGGCAAGCATTTGTTTCGAGCATCGGCTACACGTTTTATGCCAACGGCATGGCCGACTGGGGCAAGTTGCAGTCGCTGTTCGGCGTCACTCTCGCGCTCGGCGGCAGTGATACGCTGGCCTGGACCGCGCAAACCGCCGTGGCGCTTATCAGCGCGGTGGCGATCGCCGTACTCTGGCGCAGCCGCGCCGCCTTCGAACTCAAGGCCGCCGCGCTCGGCGTCGCGACCTTGCTGGTGGCGCCGCATCTCTTCGCTTACGACTTGGTGATACTGGCGGTGCCGCTTGCCTTTCTCGTTCGGCTCGGCAGGACGAGCGGTTTTCTCACGCATGAAATTGACGGCATCGGTCTCGCGTGCCTGTTGATCTTGATGCTGCCCGCCACAAGAGCGCCGGTCGGTTTTGCTGCCATTGCCGTGGTGGCGGCGCTGGTCATCAGGCGGGCGCTGGCGGCAGGCAGTGTTGCGGTGCGTCTGCCGGAGACTGCTCCCGCGCAGCTTGGCTAGACCGTCGCGCCTTTGGCTTTGGGCCGGCGCAGATGCTCGTCCAGCCGCGGCATGATCTCGACGAAATTGCACGGCCCATAGCGGTAATCGAGCTGGTGCACCAAAATCTCGTCCCAGGCGTCCTTGCAGGCACCCGGCGAGCCCGGCAGGCAGAAGATGTAGGTCGAGCCGGAGACGCCGGCGGTGGCGCGCGACTGGATCGCCGAGGTGCCGATTTTCGGAAAGCTGATCACCAGGAACAGCGCCGAGAAGCCGTCCATCTTCTTGTCGAACAAGGGTTCGATCGCTTCCGGCGTGACGTCGCGGCCGGTAAAGCCGGTGCCGCCCGTGGTGATGATGACATCGATCATCGGATCGGCGATCCAAGCCTTGACCCGCGCGCGGATCGCCTCGACGTCGTCCGGGACGAGGCTGCGCTCGGAGACAAAGTGGCCCGCTGAAACGATGCGCTGCACGAGCAGTGCGCCCGATTTGTCGTCCTTCAAGGACCGCGTATCGGAGATCGTCAGCACCGCGATCTTGAGCGGCACGAACTGCTTGGTCTCGTCGATCCCTGGCATCGGTAAGCCTTGACGCAACAACTCTTCGTCCGTTCCTAAGAAGCGGAGGACGGCGCAAAATTACGCTAGTCTCTTAATAGCTTAGGCCTGTCCGGGCGTCCTGCCAAGCGCGGTCATAGCGAGCTGGCCGACATCGTATCGCAGGCCGAAAGCTGGCCGGAATTAAAGCCGTTTGAGAACCAGCGCTTGCGCTGCGCCGATGTCCCGTGGGTGAAGCTGTCCGGCACGACATAGCCCTGCATCTCCTTTTGCAGGCGGTCGTCGCCAATGGCCGAAGCGGTCTGCAAGGCCTGATCGACGTCGCCGGGGTCGAGGAAGCTGTGCTTCTTTTGCGCGCGGTTGGCCCAGATTCCGGCATAGCAGTCCGCTTGCAGTTCGACGCGAACCTGCAGCGCATTAACCTGCGTTTTGGTCGACGCTGCCTGTTGCGCCGCCCTCACATGCGGCAAGGTGCCGAGCTCGTCCTGCACGTGATGGCCGACCTCGTGCGCGATCACGTAAGCTTCGGAGAAGCGGCATGCCTTGTCGCTGGCGCAGGCGTCGAATTTGTTTTGCAGATCGTGGAAGAACGACATGTCCAAGTAGATGTCCTTATCCTGCGGACAGTAGAACGGCCCCATGGCCGATTGCGCCATGCCGCAGCCGCCGTCGATCGCGCCGTCGAAGAGGCGCAGCCGCACCGGATGATAAGTGCGCCCCATATCCGCAAAAATGTCGCTCCAGCGGTCCTCGGTATCGCCAAGCGCCGCCGCGATAAAATCCTTGGTCTGAGCGGTTTGCGCATCGTCGGCGGGCGGCGGGCCGCTTTGCTGCACGACCGTATCGCCGCCGGAGAGAATCTCCGCGCCGTTGATCAGCACGCTCGGATCGATCCCGAGCGCCCAGCCGACCAAGCCAAGAATGATGATGGTGCCGATGCCGAGGCCATGCGCGCCACCCGGCATGCCGAAGCCACCACCCATGCTCGCGCCGCGATCGTCCTCGACATTGCTGGAGCGGCGGAATTCATCCCAGCGCATTTGTTTGCTCCCAATCAAAGCCCGGCACGGCGTTCATCAAAACGCAACTATTGACTCCGCACCGGCCGGAATAGCCAAGCATTTCCCGGCATTTATTGCCTAGCGACAATCTCGTTTCAGTAACACGTTTTTTACCTTGGGACGGCATGATCCTTTTTGTCGGTTGTAGGTCCCGCGTCGCCGGCCAGCGTCGCCTGAGTCAGAGTTCTGAGTCATGGTTGTGTCGCGTCGCGGGGCGTCCGTAAGGGCGCCCCGCGTGAGTTTTGAGTCCCAAAAATCCGCCTCTGCGCGCATCGTCGTCGGCGATTGCGTTGCCGAGACGACAAAGCTGCCCGCGCAGTCCGTCGATCTCGTGTTTGCCGATCCGCCCTATAATCTGCAGCTCCAAGGCGACCTCAAGCGTCCCGACGATTCCAAGGTCGATGCCGTCGACGACGATTGGGACAAGTTCTCGAGCTTTGCGGCTTACGACGACTTCACCCGCGCCTGGCTCGCCGCTGCCCGCCGGGTGATGAAGCCGTCCGCCACGCTGTGGGTGATCGGCTCCTATCATAACATCTTCCGCGTCGGCGCCGTGCTCCAGGACATGGGCTTCTGGATCCTCAACGACATCGTCTGGCGCAAATCCAATCCGATGCCGAATTTCCGCGGCCGCCGCTTCACCAATGCGCATGAGACCTTGATCTGGGCGGCGCGCGATGTCGAGAAGCGCAATTATACGTTCAACTACGAGGCGCTGAAAGCCGGCAACGACGACATCCAGATGCGCTCGGACTGGTTCATTCCGCTGTGCACCGGCGAGGAGCGGCTGAAGGGAAGCGACGGCAAGAAGCTGCATCCGACGCAAAAGCCGGAAGCGCTGCTGGCCCGCGTCATCCTCGCCGCATCGCGCCCTGATGACTTAGTGCTCGACCCGTTCTGCGGCACCGGCACAACCGGCGCGGTGGCGCAGCGCTTGCGCCGGCGCTTCATCGGCATCGAGCGCGAGAGCGCTTATGCCGAGGCGGCGCGGGCGCGGATCGAAGCCGTCGAACCGATGCCGGAACCGTCGCTTGCCTCGTTCATGACGGCCCGCGAGGCGCCGCGCGTGCCGTTTTCCGCCCTGCTCGAGCGCGGCATGATTTCGCCCGGCATCAAACTCGTCGACGCCAAAAGGCGGCATCGTGCGCTGGTGCGCGCCGACGGCGCGCTGGCCTTGGGCGAAGCGGTTGGCTCCATCCACCGCATCGGCGCGCTGGCGCAAGGGCTTGAGGCCTGCAACGGCTGGACCTTCTGGCACGTCGAGACGACGAAGGGGCTGACGCTGATCGACGAATTCCGCGCCATTGTGCGGTCTGAAATGGCGCAGGCCGCGGAGTAGAATTCTCCACCTAAGTCACCGGTATCGCTTCGATTAGCAGTTCCAGCGCGCGCTTGGCGAAAGCGTCCATATTGGCAAGCCGCTCGGCGCTGCCGGTGCGCAGCATAACGGCGCGCTCGATCGGACCGGCAGCGGCGATGCAGGTGTGGCCGGCCGGATCGCCGTAGCGGTTGCCGGTCGGCCCGGTGGCGCCGCTCTCGCCGACGCCCCAGACCGCACCGTGCCGCTCGCGGACGCGCTTGGCGATAAAGAGTGCATAGAGTTCAGTCGCCGCGCGCATGCTCCCCATCTCGGCGTCGCCAAAGCCGAGCAACGCGCCTCGCGCCGACTTCGTATAGACCACGGCGCCGCCAAGGAAATAGGCCGAGGCGCCGGGCACCGCGAGCAACGCGGCGGCGATCAATCCCCCGGTCGAGGACTCGGCGACGGCGATCGTCTCGCGGCGCGCGATCAGGCGCTGCGCGATCGTCTCCGCCAATGGCAACAGCGTTTTCATAAATCGCCTCGTCCGATCTGGCACAATACGCCAAAGACGCTGACGGCGGCGTTCGGAAACTGCTTCGCCAAGCCAGCGGCAACGGCCTCAGCGTCCTTCTGATAAAGCGTATCCACCATCAGCGCCCCGGCAATCTTCTTGTCGCCGCCGCGCAGTTTTTCTTCCATCGACACCGGCATGCCGGCCGGATCGAGCGCGATCCAGATTTCGCCGCCGGCGACCGCCGTATCGCGGGTAAGTTCCTCCAGCGCTTCGGTCATCGCCGTAGCGTCTACCTTCTGTTCGAACCGCGCGACAACGGCAAAGGCGCCGCGAAAACTCCCCCGCCGGGCGACGCGCCGGCAGACGGTGCGGTTCATGTTGACGAAGACTTCCGACATGATCGTGTGCGTCAGCGGCGTCGGGTGGTCGAGCCGTTCGAGATAGGCCTTCGAGGTAAGCACCGCGGGACTTTCGACCATGTAGAAATTGAAATAGCCCGGCGAGCCGGACAGCGCCTTGTGCCGCCGGCCGAACAGAAAGCCAGGCACCGAGAGCCGCTCGACCAGATGCTCGCCCTGGAACCAGGCTTCGAATTCGGTCTCGCGGCCGGCGCGGCAGTCGTTGAAGATCGCAAGAATCCCGGGCTCGAGACTCATCGCGCAGCGACGACCATGATCTCGACCTTGTAATCGGGCGAAGCGAGCTTGGCCTCGACGGTGGCACGCGCCGGCGCGTTGCCGGACGACACCCAGGCGTCCCACACCGCGTTCATCTCGGCGAAATTTGCCATGTCGGTGATCCAGATATTGGCCGAGAGGAGCTTGCTTTTGTCGGTGCCGGCCTTGGCAAGAAAGCCGTCGATCTGGGAGAGGATGCTCTTGGTCTGCTCGGCCATGCTTTTGCCCTTCGGCGCATCGGCAATGATGCCGGCAAGATAGACAGTGTCGCCATGGACGACGGCCTTGCTCATCCGCGGCCCGCTGTCGTGACGTTCGATTTTCATGAGTGACCCTTTCCCAGCTGGTTTGTCGCTATTCGATCTGAAGTCAGCGCATGCGCCAAGACCTTGCGCATGAGGCTCGGCAGAGCCTCTCCGGCAAGCTCCGCAATTGCAATCCATCGCGTGTCGCCGGGCGCGGCCGTGCGCGCCGGAACCTCGGCGGCATAGACGGCGAGCTCAAGCGGGAAATGCGTGAAGACGTGGCGGACGGTTCCGGCAATTCGGCGCCACTTGAGCGACGGGTTTGAAGAAAATCGCGGCGCGCTTCCTGCCGCGACGCTTTCGTCGAAATCCTTGGTCCATTCTGTCGTCGGCACTTCGGTCATGCCGCCGAGCAGACCTTTCGCCGGCCGCGTGCGCAGCAGAACGAAGCCGTCGGCGCGGCGCGCGACAAAAGCCGCGCCGCGACGTGGTTCCCCCTCGCGCTTCGGCACGCGTCGCGGAAAGGCTTCGGCGTCGCCCCGCGAATGCGCCGCACAGCTTTCGTTCCACGGACAGAGCGCACAAGCCGGCCGCTTTGGCGTACAGATGGTGGCGCCGAGATCCATCATCGCCTGGGCGAAATCGCCGGCGCGGCGCGGCGGCGTGAGCGCCTGCGCCAAGCGAGAAATTTCCAGCTTCGCCGCCGGCAGCGGCGTGTCCAGCGCATAGAGCCGAGCAATGACGCGCTCGATATTGCCGTCGACCGGCGTCGTGGGTGCACCGAACGCAATCGCGGCAATCGCGGCAGCGGTATAGGCGCCGATGCCCGGCAATGCGCTCAACCCGGACTCGCTCGCCGGAAAGGTCCCATCATGCCGCTCCACCACGGCGCGGGCGCACGCGTGCAAATTGCGGGCGCGGGCGTAATAGCCGAGCCCGGCCCAAGCCTTAAGCACCTCCTCGAGCGGCGCCGCCGCGAGCGCCTCGACAACGGGCCAGCGCTGGAGAAAGCGAACATAATACGGCACGACCGCCCGCACCGTGGTTTGCTGCAGCATGATTTCGGAGAGCCAGACCCGGTAGGGATCGGCGTGCTCCCCCGGAAGCGCCCGCCACGGCAGCTTGCGGCGGTGACGGTCGTACCAGGCCAGAAGATCGGTGGGTTGTGGTGATGAAGGCGCCGCCCTTGGTTTGGCGCGCTGTCGCCGGTCCGTCGTCGCTGCTACCATCATCGCGCCTGAGATGACAGAGGCAGAGTGTCGGAACAAGACCTGTCCAAGACCTGTGGTCCAAGACCTGTCCATGAGCAAGCCCGCGCGTCCCTTCGCCAAGCCGCTGCGCGATCTCGTTCCCAAGATCGTCGGCGAGACCTTTACCCGGCAAGGTTTTGCCTCGGCCGAACTGGTCACGCGATGGGCGGAGATCGCCGGCGCGGAAGTTGCCGCCCATAGCGAGCCGATGAAAATTCAATGGACGCGCCCCGCCGACGGCGAAGAACGCGAGCCGGGCACATTGGTGCTGCGGGTCGAGGGGCCCGCGGCGATCGAGGTCCAGCACCTGGCCGACGTTATCTGCGAGCGGGTCAACCGCTTTCTCGGCTGGCGGGCGGTGGCACGCCTTGCTCTGCGCCAAGCGCCGCTGCGCCGCGGCGAACGCAAAAGTCGCCGCAGCCTCGATCCAGCCACCGCGGCGCGGGTCGTCCAGACGCTGTCAGATATCCGCGATGACGATTTGAAGAACGCGCTGGCGCGCCTCGGCGCGGCGATCAAACGGCCGTGACGCACCTGCCACAGGGGCTTGGCTGTCAGGCGCGCTAATGCCACATTCTTGATCGAAGAATTCTCGAATTCCTGCTCGAAGGAGCCTCCCCGTGACGCGTAATCGTCGTGAATTGCTGATGGCCGGCGCGGCTTTCACCCTTATCGGGGGCGCAACCGCCGCCACTCTACCGCTCTCCGGCCCGGCCAGAGCGGACGACACCTCGGTTTCGCCGGCCGATCTGGCCGATGCCGGTCCGAACGGCGACGTATGGCTCGGTTCCGCCAAGGCGCCGGTGACGGTCATCGAATATGCCTCGATGACCTGTCCGCATTGCGCGCATTTCGAGGAAACCACGCTTCCGGAATTGAAGAAGCGCTACATCGACACCGGCAAGGTCCGCTACACGCTGCGCACTTTCCCGCTCGACCAGCTCGCCGCGGCGGGTTTCATGATCGCGATCTGCGGCGGCAAGGACAAATATATGCCGATCGTCGAGACCCTGTTCGCCAAGCAGGACCAATGGATCGTCAAGGACCCGGTGCCGCCGCTCGAGGAGATTGCCAAGCAATTCGGCTTCACCGATGACCAATTCAAACAGTGCCTGGCGAATCAGAAAGTACTCGATAACATTCAGGCGGTGCGCGATCACGCCGTCCAGAAGCTTGGAGTCAATTCGACGCCGACATTCTTCGTGAACGGCAAGAAGCTGGTCGGCGACGTTTCGATCGATCAGATGGCCAAGGAGATCGACCCCTATCTCAAGACAGGATAAGGGTTTTTTGTCCCGGACCGAGTCCGGCCGAAAGCTTGCCGGCGGTCCTGCGGCCGGTGTGGCGACGCGAAGGTCTGGATAATTCGGCGGCACGTGTTGCGCTCGGAGTCGCGACGATTCATTCTCCGCACCGATGCGGCACATCTCCCGCGCCGAAGGCGGATCGGCTTTCGGCGTGAGCATTCAATGATTCCCTGCACCGCCGCGGCATGGGAGAGGGACGTGCCAAGCGAATGAAGCTCACGCGGCTGCGCCTGATCGGCTTCAAATCCTTTGTCGAACCGACCGATTTCGAGATTGAACCGGGACTGACCGGGGTCGTCGGCCCGAATGGCTGCGGCAAGTCCAATCTCGTCGAGGCCGTGCGCTGGGTCATGGGCGAGGCTTCCTACAAGGCCATGCGCGCCGCCGAGATGGACGACGTCATCTTTTCCGGCAATGCCGGCCGGCCGGCGCGCAATCATGCCGAGGTCTCGGTGTTTATCGACAACAGCGACCGCAAGGCGCCGGCGTCCTTCAACGAGTTCGACGCGCTGGAAGTCTCGCGCCGGATCGTGCGCGAACATGGCTCGACCTTCCGGGTCAACGGCCGCGAAGTGCGCGCCCGCGACGTCGGTGTCCTGTTCGCCGACGCCTCGACCGGCTCGCGCTCGCCGGCTTTGGTGCATCAGGGCCGCATCGGCGAGATCATCCAGGCCCGGCCGGAGCAGCGCCGCCGCGTGCTCGAAGAGGCTGCCGGCATTTCCGGCCTGCACGCGCGCCGCCACGAGGCCGAGCTCCGGCTCAAGGCGGCCGAGCAGAACCTGGCGCGGGTCGAGGACGTCATCGGGCAGCTCGCCGCCCAAGTCGCGGCGTTAAAGACCCAGGCCCGGCAGGCGGTGCGTTATCGCAACATTTCGGGCCAAGTCCGTCGCACCGAGGCGCTGCTCTATCACCTGCGCTGGGTCACGGCGCAGAGCGAGGTCGGCGAAACCGGCCATGCCAAGGACGAGGCCGTCCGCGTCGTCGCGGCGCGCACCGGCGAGCAGGCGCAAGCCTCGACCCGCCAAGCGCACATTGCCGCCGGGCTGCCGGCGCTGCGCGAGGCGGAGGCGCGCGCCGCGGCCGGGCTACAACGCCTCGTCGTCGCACGCGAAACGCTCGAGCGCGAGGAAGCCCGCGCCAAGGAGCGTATCGGCGAACTCGACCGTCGCATCGCGCAGTTCGCTGCCGACCTACAGCGGGAGCGGGCGCTCGCCGCGGACGCCGCGGCGGCGCTGCAGCGACTCGATGCCGAGGAACAGGCACTTACCGCCGTGGCCCAGGAGACCGGCGGACGGCTCGCCGACGCCAACGCGCGCGTTTCGGCGGCGGACGCGACGCTCGCCGGCTCGGAAAAATCCTTCACCGAGCTGACCGGCGCGCTTGCCGACCTCACCGCTCACCGCAATCAATTACAGGCCGCCTTGCGCGAGCACCAAGAACGGGCCGCTCGGCTCGAGGCTGAATTCGCCAATATCGACGCCGGCCTTGCTGCGAGCGATTCCGGTGCACCGGATCTGCCGGCGCTTGCCGCCGCGGTCGCCGACGCGCAAGCGGCGCTCGCCGAAGCCGAAACGGCGGCGCATGGCGCGGAGGCTGCGCATCGCCGCGCCCGCGAAGACATCGACGCGGCGCGGGCGCCGCTCGCCACCGCCGAAAAGAGCATGCAGCGGCTCGAGACCGAAGCCAGGACCATCCGCAAGCTGCTTGCGGTCGAGAGCAAGAATCTGTGGCCGCCGGTGATGGACGCTATCGCCGTGACCGAAGGCTACGAAAAAGCGCTCGGCGCCGCGTTGGGCGACGATCTCGATGCACCGGTAGGCTCATCGGCGCCGATGCACTGGGCCGGCGCCGTGCTCGATCCATCCGACCCGCGGCTCCCGGATGGGGTCGCGGCGCTGTCCGAGTATGTGAAGGCGCCGGAGGAACTCCAACGCCGCCTCGCCCAGATCGGCGTAGTCGAGCGCGCCGACGGTCCCCGGCTCGCCGGCGTGCTCAAGCCCGGCCAGCGGCTGGTCTCGCGCGAAGGCGATTTCTGGCGTTGGGATGGATTTGCGGTCGCCGCCCATGCGCCGACCGGCGCGGCACGCCGGCTGGCCGAACGCGGCCGCCTGCAAGCGATCGAAAGCGAGCTTGCCGCCGCGCACGCCGACGTCGAAGCCAAGCGCGGCATCGTCGATACCGCCGAAGCGGCGCTTACTGCAGCCGCCGCGGCTGAGACCGAAGCCCGGGCGCATTGGCGCGAGGCTCAGCACCGCATCGATGCCGCACGGGAGCAACATGCCGCCGCCGAGCGCGAGATCAGCCGCAACGCGGCGCGCATTTCGGCGCTGCAGGAAGCGCGGCAGCGCATCGGCGCGGCGCGCGACGAGACCGCGCTCGCCCGCGCCGAGACGGAAACCGCGCTCGCCGCCCTTCCCGACGCCGCCGAAATCGAAAGCAAGCTCGCCGACATCAATGCCGCGATCGTGCGCGAGCGCGGTGCCTGCGCCGAACAGCGCGGTGAAGCGCAGGCGATCGCGCGCGAATCCGAGCTTGCCAATCACCGGCTGCGCGCCATCGCCGCCGAACGGCAGGAATGGAACGACCGCAACGACAATGCCGCGGCGCAGATTGCCACGCTTGCCCAGCGCACCGACGAGGCGGCCAACGAACGCGCCGAATTGATCGACGCACCGCAAAAGTTCGAAAGCCAGCGCCAGGCGCTGATCGGCGAGATCGAAGCCGCGACCGGTGAACGCCGCGCCGCCGCCGACGCGCTCGCGGCGGCCGAGAGCGAGCTTGGCGAAGCCGACAAGGCGGCACGCCTCGCCTTGGAGGCCGTCGGTGAGGCACGTGCGGAAGCCGCGCGCTGCGAGGAGCGTTACGACGGCGCCCGGCGCCGGCTCGCCGATATCGAGCACGAAATCCGCGAAATCCTGCAAGTCGAGCCGGCGAGCGCCGCTGAAGTCGCCGAATTGAAGCCTGATGCGGAAACACCCTCGATCGCCGAGGTCGAGGCCAAGATCGATCGCATCAAGCAGGAGCGCGAACGGCTCGGCTCGGTCAATCTGTTGGCCGAGCAGGAATTGCACGAAGTCGAAGGCCAGCACCAGAAGCTGATCGGCGAGCGCGACGACCTGGTGGAGGCGATCCGGCG
>Ga0335081_10000469_pt1 | contig 70408 bp, 46 predicted proteins | sample Lox_Sample_35_FD_206713 | JGI IMG/M metagenome (GOLD analysis project Ga0335081, IMG submission 206713) | Soil microbial communities from Loxahatchee National Wildlife Refuge, Florida, United States - Lox_Sample_3.5 | ecosystem: Environmental > Terrestrial > Soil > Wetlands | place: USA...
AACCCACGCCCGCTGAAAGTTGTGCCACTGCAAATGCCGGAAATCTGGGAGCGCAAAAGGAGATAGAAATATCGCACGGTCGTCTTTCAATGACGTGTAAAACAGCCAGAGCAGCGGAAAGACAACGACCACGAGATAACCCAACAGCACCAAAAAGATCAAGGCCTTCAGAATCAGCGACCCGGTTTGTCTGATGGCTGTTGAGCGGGTCATTGCCTATTGCTCCACGGCCTCTCGTTTCATTAAGCGCATCACGGCCATGGTCCCGAAAAAGACCAACACAAACAGGATCACGGCAATCGCGGTGGCTTCGCCGACCTTGAACTCACCGAACATCGTCGAGACCATCAACGTCCCGATGACATGCGTCGTGGTCGTCGGCTCCTGGTTCGTCATCAGCCAGATTTGATCGAAGACTTTCATGCCGCCGATGACCATGAACACGGCGGAAATAATCAGCACTTCCCAGATCATCGGAATCGTAATTCGAAAGAACTGTTGCAGCGCGTTGGCCCCATCAATGGCCGCAGCTTCGTACAAACTCGTGTCGACGCTTTCCATGGCCGCCAGGTACAGAATCATATTGAAACCGCACGCACCCCAGATCGTCATCGGCACCAGTGCCCAATACAAATGATCCTGTGACAGCCAGGCGAAATTCCGGAACTGGAGAAACCAGTTGGCGATGGCGTGCAGTCCGATGGCAGCGAACGCATTGCCGATCCCCACAAGCGCTCCGTTCACCAGCCCACCTTGAGGATCGTACGCATTCATCCACAAGAGCGTGACGGCGATTCCGCCGAGGATGTTCGGAAAGAAAAAGCAGACGCGAAATACCTTGTTGCCCCACACACCGCGACTGATGAGATAGGCGAACAACAACGACAACGGGATTACGAACAGGGCCGGCACGAACATGACAAACAGGTTGTTCTTGAGCGCGGTCCAGAACACATCGCTCTCGAAGAGCAACCGCTTGAAATGAAGCAACCCGACGTATTTGCGGCTGGTGATCCCGTCCCACTGTGTGAGTGCCCAACCGAACGACTGCACGCACGGCTTGATGCTGAAGAACAGGTACAACGCCAAGGCCGGGCCGACAAACAGCAGTGCGGTGGACCATCGCATCCGCGCGGCTGGCTCTGTCAGGGGCCGGGCCGATGCGTGGCCGGATGATCGGCGGAGTCGCGACCAGAGCGAGTAGAGAACCGCCACCAGCATCACCAGCAACAAAGCGCTGCCGGCAAGCCAGTGACGATAGACGACACGGTTGGGGTCCACGGCGTTTCCGCGCTCCCTGGCGGCGGCCGCCTCAAGGAAATCCCCGAACTGTTCCGGCGTGAACTTTCCCGTCAGCAGTTTGAACCGGGCGTCGTTGAACGCCTGTCCCATGCCGGGGAAATTTGCGGCCACGCCCGGCGGCGCACCATACGCCGCATGGGAGGCTTCGATCATTTTCGCCACGTCGCGCATCCGTGCTGAGTAGACAGTCTCGGGTACTCCACGCACGGCGGTTGGGGTGTCCTGTTCCCGCGCAAAAACGGTGGCCCGTTCGCGCGAGGTCAAGAAGCGAAAGAAATCTACTGCGATTTCCCGGTGGGGAGCCGGTGCTAACAAAAAGTAGTAGCCGCTTCCCACGTTCAATGCGGTCGGGTCGCCCACGCCATCGGCGTATACCGGAAATCGGAACGCACCCAACTCGAAGTCTTCGGGAATCTTGTCCTGCATCTCGCTGACCAGCCACGAGCCGTTGGCCATCATCGCGGTGTGCCCCTGGAAAAACTGCAATTGCGCCGCCGTATGGCTCATTCCCTCCCAGCCATTTTGGAAATCTTCCATTGCCAGCCGCTGCACGGTGGCCGCCGCGCGTTTGTAGCGTGGATCGGAGCGCGTGCCAGGCTCCAGCATCTGGAAACGCATATAATCCTTGGGGCCCACCAGATTGTAGTGCGCGGCATTCAAAATCATGTCGGCGTAATACATGTACACGCCGGGAAACGCGAACGGAGCGACACCCGCCCGTTTCACTTGGTCACAGAGCGCGAACAATTCGTCCCAAGTGCGCGGAATCTTCCAGCCGTGCTCACGAAACATGCGCTTGTTGTAGAAGATCGCGTAGGTCGCGTAGGCAAACGGGACAGCCCAGATATGGTCGCCATCGCGCCACTGGTCGAGGGCCCCGGGCAGAAACGAATCCTTCCATTTCGCATCGCCTTCCCAATTCGGGCCCTCCATTGCCTGGGCCAAATCGAGCACCTTGCCACCTTTGATCAGATTGAACCAGGGAAGCCCGTAGGCATCGGTGGCGTTGGGATACGTGCCTTCGAGCACCCGGACGCGGACCTTGTCGTTGATGCGCGGGTCTCCGTACAGATTGACGCGCACACCGGGACGCTGTTTTTCGAATTGCCGGGCGGCATCCTCGAAGAATTTCAGCCCGTACCCTCCGGCGAAGATCGCGATCTCAATTTCTTTCGGAGGCGGCTCCGCGCTACAAACCGACACGAGAAGGCACGCGATCACCGCCAATAGCAATGGTGATCTGGTGCGTCTCATCAAAGTGAATCCTAACGCACTTCGATTTCACTCAGCCACAGCAAATTGGGTCTGGTGGCCGATCCGCCGCGGGATGGCTGACGCAGCTCGATTTGCTTCAATTTTCGCGGTGGGAATTCGACGCGAGTCACGGCCACGGGATTTGCGTTGGTGAACTCACCCAATGCCACCTTCTCGCCGGATTCGGTCCAGCCAATGACGGTGCCGCGTCGCGAAGTGTAAGTCACGCCACCTTCGATGTTCCAATAGATGGCCATCGCATGAATGGTTGTGGGCTCGGGAAACGCAATCCGCACCCAATGCGGCCCGCCGGTTTCTTCCGAAGCCCAAGCCGCTTCGTTCCAAGCAATGCCTTTTGTGTCACGCACGCCGTCCGCTAGAGGTTTGGTCGTATAGCCAGAATAAGTGCTATCCACGTCGACTCGCACCCGGCTGTCGCGGGCCAAACTCTCCCCTTTCTCCAAGAAAGTGACCTCGAACCGACGCTGGGAAATCGTCTTCCCTTCGGATTCGACCTGCACGCTCAATGCACCGTGCCGGGAAGCTTCCAGTTTTACCGGCACCAGTACGGCGCGGACCGACCGCGCCGCAAGGGTTTCTGAGCGATTGCCGTTCCCAAAATCTCCCTGCCAATGAACGAAAACAGTGCGTGGCCGCGCCGTGACGTTCTGCAGCGACAATTCGATTGAGGACTCAGGTCCGATCGAGACGAGCTTGTCGGACGGACAGATCACCGTCAATGGCGCGACCAGCCGCGGTTTGAAAACCCGGGTGCAAAGCAAATGAGTTTTGCCGCCATCGAGTTGCCACTGAATCTCCAGCCATTGGTTGGTTTCAACCCGGAGTGTTGCCTGAACCTGCAATGAGCTACCCGGCTCTACGGTCTTGGGCCCGGCGTCGAGCAGCGTCAGTTGGCTGCCTTTCACCGCCGTCCAAGCCGAGATGCGAATAGGCGACGAATTGCGATTGATGATCTCCAAATTGACGGGGTTGTCTTCATTTTGCACGAGCGTCAAAGGCGTTTTCAAATTGCAGCGAACGTCCGCAGCTAGTTCGGCTTGGAGCGAGCCCAACGTTTTGCGGCAAGCCTCCGCCTCGCCAGCACCGGAATTCCAGCCACGCACGAAGTTGATCTCTTCCTGTAGATGGGAAATTGGTACGATGTCCCATGTTTCGAGGCCATGGCCGGGCAAGGCCACGTCGAGCTTTTCAGTTTTCTCGATGACTTGACTCCGTCCGTCGAGGGGATTGACCAAGACAAGAGGCGCCCCGACCACACCCGGTGACAGTTGCGTCGTCAACACGGAGGGCTGTGTGTTCCGCAACGTGATATGCAGAATTCCCGAATCCTCAGTGCCGAAGTGTTCGATCCAGAGAGCCTCGTCGTCACTTCTCACCGGACCGAGCGGCTGCCATCCCGCCATTGCCAGCCGACGGATAATGGGAATATAGCTCTTGAACAATGGCCGATCGCGTTCGTACCACTCGGACTTGGACCAATACGGACTAGTCGCGCCATCCGCACTAAAGAAGCCCGGCAGGAATCCCCAGAACAGGCAATCTCGAAAATAGCGTTCGACCAGCGGCCCCTTGAATTCATCAAAATTCGAAGCTTGCAGAAAACCATAGGGCTTCTGACCCGAAATGATCCGTCGATACAGCAACTGTGAATCACTCAACGCCTGGTATTGTCCGCCCAGGCGCCAGGTGGTTTCTTCTCCGGGAATGTCGATGTACTTCATGTAAAACGGGAATCGCCAGCAGGGGAAATTTCCCATGAGATACAGGTGACGCCGCCGCATGGCTTCTCCCAAGTCTCGGATAAACTCGTACCCCGCGATCTTGGTCGCCAAACTTGGCTGGAACACGCCGGCTTCGTAGGAACAGGGGTAATCGGCGACCGCCAAGGCAGCGGGATTGTAATCGACAGAATCCATCGCCGACATCGAGTCCAAATAGACGCCGTCATATCGTTTGTCCTTCAAGGTTTGCTGGATGTGTCGCCACTCCGACATGGCGCGGTTGATCGGCGACTCGGAATTCGTGGGAAATTCCGGGTCGGTGCTGACTTCCATCCGTGCCCCGGAGTTCCAAGGCACGTCCATAAAATCCATTCGGATCGATCCATCGGGTTTGCGCACGGCGCCCGCTAATGCTGCCGCGGCAAATTCACTACGCTGGTCGTTCCCAGCCGCGGCGTAGAACTTCATCCGACGAACCGCCTCACTCTCAGTGCGATTTGTCCCTGGCATTGGTAGCCAGTAGAGCCAGGGCTCTGTGTAGGCCAGTGTTAGGATCCCGTGCGCCCGGCAATAGTCCACGTCTTTCCCAGCCGTTCCTTCCTTCTCGAAAAACGCAAATCCAAAATCCTGTGCGTGCGGAATCGTCGAAATATCAGTGAACGGCATCCACAACCCTACTCTTGGCACACGACGCTGCCAGAAGCCGGGGTTGCGCCGATAGAAAGCCACCAGCGCGCGGCGGAACGGGTCGGCTTCGTCCGGCGCCAGCGAGCGGAGCGCACAACGGAACGTAGCTTTCCCGGGAAACTTCTTCGTGCCTTGACTCAGGCCCAGATCGTAATACACCCCGAAGAAATTCTTGTCAGGTTCCGCAAAAACCTGGAACACCCGCGGTTCATCGGGATCTGTTTCAGCGATCAAGACTCTCCGAGACGAGCTGAGCACGCCGAACGGATACAGCGACTGTTCGCCGCGCACTCCACAGGGACTGGCCACAGCATTACCGTACGGATCCGACGAGGTCTTGATGACCCGATGAAGACGGGCGTCATCGTGCCATGTCCAGCCGATTACGTTCAATGAGCACCCCACCCCGACACGAAGACAACGATTGGTGTCACTCTGTAATTCGCCCGTGAGCCAAAGGTCTCCGTTCTCGGAAGGTTCCTTCAGCAAGATCCAATGGATGCCTGTGGTCGTCGTCCCTTCCCAGCGCGTCATGCGCCCAGAGTGAAGGGCGTGGGTGGGCTGAATGGCGACCGTTTCGCCGCTCACGACGTCCTGAATGGTCACTCGCAACGGAAGCGACGTCCGCATGGATTGGATCTCCCAACTGGGAGTAGAAATGCCTTCGCCGGCGCCTGGACTCCAGGTTTGGGCTTTGAGGAAAGCGTCAAAGCGGCAACTAAGCGTGGGAGTGTTGTTCGTCAATGCGCTCACGTCCTCGGGACGGTGATGTGCTTCAAGTTTCAATTCTGGCAGGCCAGACAGTTTGAATTCCAACTTGCCGATCGCCGGGAAACGGTCGGCCGTCGACCAATCAGGATTGGTCGTCTCGGCGAGCCAGCGGACGGATTTCGCCGGTGGCGCATCCAGCAGAATGTAGGTCAGTGTATTGCTGGCAGCGATGATCACTGGCGGCGCCAGCGCATTCCATGTCCAGTTGGAGGCGCCGGGCGGGTAACGGTAGAAGTTTACCCCCTCGATCATGTAATCCGCGCCGGTATTCGGCTCGCGCGAGTGCGCTTGATCGGTATCAAGCATTAAGCGAAATCGAGCCGGGTCTGGCGGAGCCGCGAACGGCACCGTGAACGCCAATCCTCCCGGAGTAACCCGAGCGGGAGAAACGCTCGTAATTTTCAAACTAGGTGTGGCAACTTCCCGGGCCAATTCGTTGGCTGACAGCGTTGGAAGGTCGTCGAATCGGAGTTCTGAACGACTGTTTTTCGGGAATTCATCTGCGGTCGCCCAGTTCTGGTCAGTTAGTTGAACCAACCACCACGCGGACTTGGTGTGGAAGGTCGCTGGTAAGACGTATATAATTTCCCGATCACGGCTAATCACCAGCGGCGGTTCAATCAACGTCCATTGCCACCCTTTCGCACCCAGCGGATAGCGGTAAAAATTGACCCCTTCCAGCATGTAATCCGCGCCGGAGGTGGGTTCCCCGTGACCTTTCCCGTCGACGTCGAGTAGGATGCGCAATCTGGCGGGATCGGGTTTGGTCGACAATTCGATGCGAAACGCGATCCGATCGCTCTCATCGCGATAGGCGGTCACCGAGATAATGTGGGGCGAAGACGTGGTGCCCCCACCCCCTGCAAGCAGCAGGTGAGGTGGAGATCCGAACAGGACAGAGGCGCAGACGCAAGTGAAGAACGCTGAGCAAGGGAAAGAAAAGGGCTGATTCACATTTTCAGAAATACGCGTCCGCAGGTGAAATTTCAAGATTAATCGATTTATCAGCGATTTTTATGTTGTACTCTTGTTACACCTGTGCTACAAGGTTGGTATTCCTAATGACACGTATGGGGTCGACTAGCAAACGAAAACGGCAGGCGTTCACTCTTATTGAGCTGTTGGTGGTGATTGCCATCATCGGCATTCTCGCCGCCATGCTGCTGCCAGTATTGGGCCGGGCCAGAGAGAAGGCAAAGATGGCCCAGTGCGTCTCGAACCTGCATCAGATCGGCGTGGCGATGGCCATGTGGTGGGATGATCACGACCAGCATTTTATGCCGCTCGCTGACGGCGGTTATGACCCCACTCTCACGAATAGTTGGCCGATCTTGTTGCTGCCTTACGTGGCCAATGCCAAGAATGTATACCACTGTCCTGACGATAAGTACTTCGTCTGGGACGGCGGCACCATGTCGGCGAAAACTGAATCCTACGGATACGATTACTGGGCCTTGACGTTAGGTACCGTCTACACGGGAGCGCTTTTGTCAAGCTGCGCCAATTCCGCCAAAACCCTGCTCCTGTCAGACTCCACAGACACGGACGCCAGCAGCGCCCAATTCGCGTATTCTGTCTCCGACTGGGGACCAGAACAGCCCAGCGTGAATCGGCACCACGGGCTTGCCAATTGCCTGTACGTTGATCAACATGCGGAGCCTCACCGCATTGCACCGGACATGCAAAAGCCGGACTTCTATCAGATGTACTAATCAGAGGAAGTGGAACCCCGGCTTGGTAACACGTGTTTCGTAATTGCATTCGGTAAAATGCGGCCGATTCTCCAGACAGAACAAACGGCGACCAGAGACGGCTCGGTGGAGTTTGATCGAAGAACGCAAAACGGCTAAGCGCCCCAACCGAAGGTCGCTGGGCAGTTTCAACTTCTCAAAACAATGGTCGAACTAGGAACGGTTCCGCCTGCGGGTTATTCCGAGCATCATGAGCAGACCCAAACCCACCAAAGTCAGAGTCGCCGGCTCGGGAACCGCAGCGAATTCGTAAGTAACTGGACCCGCCACGTCCGCCGTTGCCTCGGTTGTATATACGAGCAGCGTGAAAGAATTCCCGGGAAAAACCGGTAGGCCGCTATCCGTGAAGGTTGCCGAGCGCGAGATGGAGTATTCCTGTTCAGTTGTTGATGTGTTGTAAGGAGAGATCAAAGCGGCTCCACCAGTGATCCCTCCGCCTGTGTTGAAGTTGCCGTTAGCCTGTTCGAACGGAAAATCATTTTGCCAACCGGCTTCCGAGCCGACTAGTCCGAGGCCGTAGACATCAAACCCGGTGGCAGGGTTATTGTCATTATCGATCGCCAGGAACACCCCGGCCCCTGATTGTGGGTTCACCGCTGTGGGATAAGTCAGGCGAATGTAGAGATTGTTCGCGTCGTTTGCCAACTGGATAGTCCCCAAATCGATGGGTGAACCGTCCCCGGTCGCGTCCGTAAAGAGCACCGGTACACCGGCCCAATCTGAAAAGTTACCATCGATTGTTATATTCGAGTACGTTCCGGCCGATGCACTCACCGTCGCCAAGCAGCCCGCCAACAAAGCAGCCAGCATGTATTGGATCTTCATGGTTTTCATGAGCTTCTCCCTTGTAAAACTGAATTCAGATTACCCTTTCTCCAAACTCGCATTTGGAATGTTTGCCAACCTTAACAGCACACAGATTAGTCGATGCCCGGCCAATACGTCAATACAAAAAGTGCAAGATGAAGCGATTTATCACGGCAAAAACGGGGCGTGACCGAACAGCGAATTCACCGAGCCGTGAACGTGGGCCTTGCTGTTGTTGGCCTTCTGCTTGAGCGGTCACGCCCTCAAAGTTGCGATTGGACAATGCTGATTATGGTGATTGACGGATGCGATAGAAGCGCGTCAACCCGTTGGTTAAAGCCTGCGTCTCAGTAAACTGATTGGTGATGGCGTCGGAAGAGGTCCCAGAGTTGATGACCGTTCCGCTGATGTCGACAAAGTTGTTTGTGTTGTAATTTCCACTTTCGGCCTGAACCACATTGGTGGTTCCACCTGGTGCCGTCCACTTAAGCGTGATGTCATTGCTGGCGCGGACAATGGAAAGAATGCGGAAATCAACCGATGACACCGGAGCGGAAGCGAATGTGTAATGGATCGGTCCGGAATCATCGTTGATGGTGCGGCCGTCAGTGTACACCAACATCGACAGGGAACCTCCGGGGAACACCGGCGCTCCGGACGACGTGTACGTAGCTGAGCGGGGGAGAGCGTATTCCTGGGTGCTCGTGAAGGTGTTGTAGGGCGCAATCACGGCGCCACCGTTGTCAACCGTTCCCACGTTGAAGTTTCCGTTGGACTGCGCAAACGGCCCATCATTTTGCCAACCGACTTCGGATCCGACGCGCCCGAGACCATGGATGTCAAATCCGGTCGCGGTGTCATTGTCCGTGTCGAATGCCAGATACACGCCGCTTCCGGCGTTCGGGTTCACTGTCGTGTAGTAGGTTATGCGAATGTACAAATTGCTCTCGTCATTGGCCATCTGCACCGTCCGTACGCCGACCGGCAGGCCATCATCCGTTGTGCCTGTGAATAGCACCGGCACACCGATCCAATCCGAGTAATCGCCATCAATGGTAATGTGCGCGTATGTGCTTGGGACGTTGGTGGCGAACGTGTAATGAAGCTTGCCGTAATTGGCCCAAGCGGGTAGCGAATCCCCTGTCCCCGTGTCTGTACCCAGTTGCACCCCGATCGTATTGCCGAGCAATTGAACATCTGAATACGCTCCGCTCACACCGGTGACGTATCGCGAGACCCTGTAGTGAAAGTCGTTTGTAGGAACCGCCGAGCCCGCGGAGCCGTAAAGGACATCGGCGTTCGTCAGGGTTCCCTCATTAAAGCCGCCCCCGGCCTCTTGGTAGGCATCGGCGTTGATGATCATCACCTCAGACCCGAAATTCGGGTTGCCAAATGGATTGAAACCCGTCGCATTGCTGTTGTCGCCATCAAGCCAGATGTAGGTATTAAACCCGTCGATCGGATCACATGACTGCTTCAACGTATAACGAACGTAGAGGTAGTTGTCGTCGTTGGCCAGATAGAGATTCTGAAAATCACAACCGGTTGGATTGTTGCTGCCGTCCTCGTCCGTCCATGCCACTGGCACCCCTGACCATGCCGCACCTATGTTGCTGGCATCCATGCTGATAGTCTTATACGTAGGTCCCGCGCTCGTCGTCGTGGCGCAAGTGTACTGGATCGGGCCAAGTACGTCCGTATTGGGGGTCGGATTCGCGTAAACCATCACCGTAAACGTATTGCCCGGAAAAACCGGCTGACCGGTGACAGTGTTTGTTGCAAATCGAGAAATGGCGTACTCTTGGGTCGTCGTGACACTGAAGTAGGGCGAGATCGCGGCGGCTCCGTTTGTAATGGTGTCTCCCGTATTGAAGACCCCGTTGGATTGAGCAAAGGGGTAATCATTCTGCCAGCCAACCTCTGATCCGATAAGGCCGAGACCCAATATATCAAAGCCTGTGCCGCGATGATTGTCGGTGTCGAATGCCAAGAACACGTTCGTGCCGCCAGAATCATTCGGATTCACCGAGTTCCAGTACGTAACGAGCAGATAAATGTTCGATTCATCATTGGCAATGGACACGGACTGCAGATCCAAGGTCGTTCCCGATGTGCCGTTGGTGGCTGTGGCGAGGACGGGCACGCCACCCCAGTCTATGAAAGAACTGTCAGAGACGTTGATGTTAGCGTACGTTCCTGCGGAAACACTCTGCACCAAACCCCACGTCAAAAGCGTGGCCAGCCACAGGCTCTTAACAATTGCGTCTTTCATGAGCTTCTCCCGCTGCATTGTTATTGCGACCTTTCCTTCTCGGAGGGAGAACTCTGAATCCCCCCATCCATGACAAGTTCATTAACCCGATTCACGCATGCTTGTCAATCAAAAAGTGCCTAATTAATCGATTTATCAAGGCGGTTATCGAAAAAGGCTCACCTTTGGGGGCACATTACTGCTTGGAGGGCGGCGCGGAAGACTCGCGCACCACCAACTTGGTGGGCAACATCCTCTGCACATGGGCAGCGTCTTCATGTTCGATCCGACGGATCAAGCTGCTGACGACAATTTCAGCCATTTCTCCGAGGGGGATCCGTACAGTCGTAATGTGAGGCATGACCAGATTCGCTGTCTCGATATCATCAAAACCCACCACCGAGATGTCCTGAGGCACATGCTTCGAGCGAGTGAGCAACACTTTGATCGTCCGAATCGCCAAAGTATCGTTGGTTGCAACGATCGCCGTGGGAACCGTATTGCGCCGCAACAAGGCATCGATGGCAATTGCGACTTCTGGTTCGGACATTCCGCAATTCAAGATCAAATCCTCGTTAACGGGAATTCCCGCCTGACTGTGTGCTTCTCGGAATCCCAGAAGCTTTTGCGGACTGGGTATTCCCGCCAAAAAAGCGATGCGGCGATGCCCCAGCTTGATCAAATGATTTGTAACCGCCAACGCGCCGGACTTCAGATCGACGTCGATGAAGTCCTGTGGCTTGCGTTCCATATATCCGCCGCCGAGGACAATCGTTGGTTGTCCAGACCGCTCGAGTGTCTCGACCACATCTTCCGGCGAATGCCGGTCCCAGATCAAAATCGTTCCATCCACTCGCCCAGGACGAGCCGATAAAACGGCCGGACTGGTCGAATGAAACAAGTCCAAGAGAATATCGTAGTTGCGTTCTCGGGCCGCCGAAACAATGTTGCGCGTCAACTCAAAATGAAACATCTCCGAAAGGACCGCCGGCTCGTAGGGGAACACCAGCCCGATGGTGTCCATTTTCTGGCGAATCAAACGGCGCGCGCCGACGTGCGGTTGGTAGCCCAAACGGCGGGCGGCCTCTTTGATCGCTTGGCGCTTTTCTTCGCTGATGCGAATGGGCTTGTCGTTCAAGACCAACGAAACCGCAGCGCGCGAAACTTGAACCAGATCCGCGACGTCTTGGATGCTAACGTCGTGTCGCCTTTGAGTAGATGAACGCACAGCAATCATTTGCCATTTTTCCTCAGTAAAGTAAAGCAACCACTCATCACATCAACAGTTTATGGAAGCTCGTTCTCAACGAGAAAAAATTACAACAGAATGAAGAAAAGGTCAATGATTAACCGATTTATCTACAGACACTGGCGGGATGCTCCGTCGAGCGAAGCCGCCGTGACGGGCGTGTCACTTGCGGCGGCACGGCTGGTACTTGACGAATGCCCCCCTCTCGCAAGGATCGAACGGCCTCGCAACCGACGGCCACGCTCATCCGGCCCGCCAATGGATTGCTGATCGGCTCGATCCCGCGCAAAAGCATGTCCAAAAAGGCTTGGGCAATAAGTGGATCAGCCCCGCCATGCCAGCCCTGACTCGAGTCGATGGGGTGATCCGTTCGCACTGGCGACGTTTCCCAGGCGCGGCCATCGGGACGAGAAATTGTCCAGAGTTTCAAACGTTCAACTTCCATCTCCAAGCGGCCCTTGGTGCCTATCACAACGTAATTGCGGAGATACTCCGGTGCGAAGTGACACTGCAGATAGGCGGCTTTGATCCCATTCTCAAGCTCCAGGATCACCACGTGATTATCCTCGACATCCACTTCGCTTCGAAAGACGCACTGCTGTCGTGGGTTGGCTGGCTCTTGTACTTCCGGGCAAGCCGCGGCGTCCGCGCAGGTGGGACAGGTTAATGTATTCGGCTTATCGCCGCCGAAATAATCCAAGCCACCAAAGGCCGCTACGCGGCGGGAATACGCCCCCCCAAGCCAGTGAATTACGTCGAAATCGTGAGTCGCCTTCTGCAGCAGCAAACTCAGAGTGTTGCGGCGGTTGGCATGCCAATCATGATAATAAAAATCGCCGCCTGCGCCAACAAAATGTCGCACCCAAATGGCTTTTGGTTCTCCAATGGTTCCGGCTTCAATGAGTTCTTTGGCCCGGGCCACAATGGGCATATACCTCATATTGAAACCCATCATGAGCTTCACACCCGACTCGCGCCACGCCCGAAGAATGCGATCGCAACTGGCAGTGCTGATGGCCATGGGTTTTTCCAAATACACGTGCTTACGCGCCTGCAGCGCGGCGACGACATGCTCTTCATGCAAATAGTCAGGCGAAAAGATCCCAATCGCGTCGAGGCCGGGAAATGCTAGGAGTTGGTGGTAGTCCTCGGTCACGAATGCCTCCCGCCCCGCCCACAGCTTAAACTCTGCGAGCGCTTTGGGAGCGATATCGGCTGCCGCTACCACGATTGATTCACCTGTTTCAGGCCGGTGCCACTGTTTGGCCAATACTCCCCGCCCAGAAGCGCCAATCAAACCAATTCGTAACGGTTTCATAATCCCGATTCTTTTCTCTTTAGCAGATTGTGCATAGGATAGTACAAACCCGTCATTTTTACCAGATAAATCGGTTTATTCACAAATTGCGGCTATTTTTGCCGTCGCCAACATCGATTACAGAATCCTCATTTTAGGCTTTCGATCAGATTCTGCATTTGTTCTTCCTGTTGTTCGATGGACTCGACCAGCTTGAACTGGGTGCGGCAACGGTCCAAATTGTGGCCTTCCCGATGCACCTTGAAATAAGTGTCACCGCTGAGATAATCCGTCAGGAAACGGATTCCCACCTCAAACGTCATCAACTTTCCGGACACAGCCATATATCTTCTCTCCTCGGGAGATAGAAACTCCCCGGCGGCGCTGAGATAACCGTGTGTCAGGGCTTCGAACATGGGAAATTGCATCACCACTTTCGATAGGTCGCGGTCGTCTTCTCTGACAGGGCTGGTCGTCGTCCGTATTTGATCTCCAAAATCGCACAGCGCCAGACCCGGCATCGTCGTATCCAGATCGATCACGCAGATTCCTTCTCCCGAGACGTCATCCAGCATCACGTTGTTGAACTTCGTGTCGTTATGGGTAATTCGCTCTGGCAAGCGGGCCTCTGAGAGCGCGCTGATCATCGCCTTGTGGTGCAATGCAAATTCGATCTCCGGTTTCGCCTCTTGGGCGCGATTGTTCGTGTCCAATTCGATGGCCTCTTCCAATGCCGCAAACCGTTTCGGAGTATCATGAAAGTGGGGAATTGTCTCGTGCAGGCGTGGGGCCGGCAGATCGGTAAGCAATTGCTGATATCGTCCAAAGGCCCGGGCGGCCTCGAACGCTTGCCGCGGTGTCGTCACGGCTTCATGGCTGCAGGCCTTCTCGATGAAGAGGTACGCCCGCCAATAATTCCCTTCCGCATCACGATGAAAAGATTCTCCACTTCGTGCCGGAACCAATGTGAGAGTACGCCGCGCAGCATCGGGCTGGCCGACAAACTTGTGTTGCAGATGCTGAGTCACGCGCCGGATATTTTCCATGAGGGCCGCCGGGTTCTTGAACACGTGATGATTAATTCGCTGGTGAATATAGCGAGTCAACCTGCCGTTTTGATTGTAGCTAACGCAATACGTGTCGTGGATGTGCCCGTTGCCGTACGGTGCGGCAGATGAAAAATCCCCAGGGATCTGAAATTGATGAGAGATTGACTTGATGTCGGGCTGCTTCATGGGCCTGAGGTTTTTTGCCAGTCGGGCTTGTTGTCGTAGACCCAGCGATAATAATCCACTTTTGTCAGGAGACGGGAAGCGGCTTCGTCGAGAAATACTTTCGTGTCTGGGTGGAGCTGCAGGACCGAGGCTGGACACATCGCGCTGATTGGGCCTTCGACTGCCTGAGCGATGGCTTGGGCCTTTTGTTCCCCGAACGCAAGCAGCACGATCTGGCGAGCCTCCAGGATCGTGCCGATTCCCATGGTGATGACATGGTGCGGAACGTCAGCCTCGCATTCGAAAAACTTGGAATTATCCCGCCGCGTCTGGGCAGTCAGTGTTTTGATCCGGGTCCGCGAAGAGAGTGACGAAGTCGGTTCGTTGAAGCCGATGTGACCGTCGCTACCGATGCCGAGCACTTGGAGGTCGATTCCACCCGCTGCGCGGATCGCCTGTTCATAGTGGGCACAGAAACCGGGAATATCTTTCGTCATGCCATCGGGAACATGAATGTTGGCTGGCGTCACATTGACGTGTCGAAACAAGTTCTCCCGCATGAATTGGTAATAGCTTCCCGGGTGTTCCGGCGGAAGCCCGACATATTCATCGAGATCGAACGTGGTGACCTTGCTCCACTCCAGTTTCCTACGCGCCAATTCTTGGTACAACATCCGCGGCGTGTTGCCCGTCGCCAAACCAAGCACGGCGCTGGGCTTTTCGCGGAGCAGCCGTGCAACCAGACGCGCGGCGATGCCGCTGGCCACCGCGGCGGTGGGTTGAATGATGATCTCCATAATCAGCAGCCCAGCCGCTTTCGCAAGCGTTGTTTCACGTCCGCTCTAAACTTGTCGATAAATGCACACGTATATTCGACAATATCGGACGACTCGTCGAGAACGAGCGGCGTGAGATCAATGCCGAACGCCAGCGCCGTCGTCTTGTCGGTAGCGTGCGACTCGAAAAACGTCGCGTTGGCGCGGCGTCGCCCGAGCGTGGCGAGGTCATAACGTTTGCCACCGGCAATTTGCGAATCGAAGACACCGTTCAACGTAGCGGCCAGCTTTTCATGGCCGCTTACGTCCATCAGCACTTTGTCTTCATCGAGTAACCAGTCGAGAGTGCGCCAAATTTCACAACCCCACACCTTTTGTGGCCGCTGGGCTCGCGGCAGATCACGCATCGCCTGCAACACCGCGACGACGGTGCCGACGTGGGTGTCATGTTTGTCGGCAGGATTGTGCGTGTACACGATTTCCGGACGCATTCGGCTTAGAATCAGCTTCAGATCGTCCTTCACCGCCATGTCAGAAGGGCTTTTGACCGTGCTGCTCGGATGGTCGAGTTGGATCATCACCCCGTAACGACCCATCGTCGCCGCGGCGTTTTGTTCCTGGCGTCGAAGCGCCATCATCTGGGCATCGGTAAGGTTGGCATACGGCCCGACCCGCGGACTGCCGGCGCCGTTCGTACAAGTGATGCCGCCGAACCACTTATCATCAGATGGGAAGCAGGTGAGAATGCCGTGAAACGCCATAAACTCCAGATCATCCTGATGCGCACCAATTCCAAGATGCGTGATCCGTTTCAATGCCTCATCGAGCGGTTTGCCGTCCGGAACAAAGATTTCCGCCGTTGCATTATGCAGCTTCATGGCTTGCCTTGGGTTGTGTCCTCATCGGCAAACTCGCTGCGGCCACCGCTTGGCCAACCCGACGACTTTTTTCGTCGGGCAAGTGCAGTACGATCCCTTCGGCGAGTTCTTGAAATTCAGTCTGCAAAACTTCCCGCGCTTTGGCGAGGATGATGTTGCCGCCTGTCCCGGTTGTTACACGCCCGAGTACCAGCACATGCCCGAAGTCGTAGAACCGGGCGTAATGGGGAATCGTGTAGCCGAGATAGACGCCGATCGTTTCGTAAATCTTTGCGGCGCGGGGGTCTTCCTGAACCATCAACTTTTGCACGTATTGCAGCCGTTCGGGCGCTTCCATTTGGCGAGGCAGGTCGATCCCAGCCGGAACGAGCAATCGATTCACCGCTTGCTGCGAAAAGTATTGTGCCCCCACCCCACGACCGCCCGACCATTCGTCGAGAGGCGCCTCGCGGCTACGGTCCACAGGTGCAAAGGCCAATTCGTTAAGCCATCCGAGGAGGCGACCCTGGCGATCGCAAAACCCAGCCGCCTCGCTCGATCCCATGGCAATCCCCAGAATGCCACTTTCACCCAGCGACATGGCGCCCGCAAGCGCGGTCACGTCCCCATCGTTCACGACCTCCAATGGTACGCCCCATTCCCGCCGCAGATTTAAAAAGATGTCCTTCGTACGTTGGAGTTCGTCCGCGGGCACACCGCGAAACAGAGAGGACGCCATGATCCGGTTGTTCACCACGATGCCTGCCGTACTACCGCCGATGGCGTCGACGCGCGCCAAATGTTGGGCTGCTTTCTTCAGGCCGGAATGGAGATGTTCGTAATGATAGCGTGGATCGCTTTGATCTCGGGGATTCCACGGAAATTCCTGGCTGTAGACAACTGTGCCGTCCTCGACAGCCGCGACCTTATAATCGCTGGCGCCAAGATCGAAGCCGATGCGGCAGCCATCGAGATGGCCACCGAACACCGCGCCCTTTTCGTTCGTGGATGGAACGTCTGGGGCGTCCATCAATACGACTTCAAACGGATGTTCGTAAACCCGCTCCATCAAGTCCGCGTCAAAGTGAGGAACTTGAATAGGCTCGACAAGTGAATCGGGTCCGCCGAGATAGAGCTTCCAGCCGCCGCGCGCCCAAAGTAGGAATTTGACGATCCGTTCGAGTTCGCGCGAAGCATCTGGCTGACGGTCACCGTCGACCACGGTCTCGTGACGGGAGATCAACCCATTTTCTCGTTCGAGACCGATTACGATCGCTGTCGGTTTGCCGACTGCATCGAAACAACAATTCTTCTCAAGTATCGGAGGGTGAAACTGGGAATCGAGCGGCGGGATGATTCGTGGCGCCGAGGCGATGTTCACGCTCCGGGAATACTCGATGTCTCGACAAGTCATGACCAGCGGTCGTCCCTCCTCTGGTTATGGCACCAGGCGGATGCGATAGAAACGGGTGGGAGCATTGTTTGTCGCGCCACCCACATCGAGACAATTCGTGACAGCGTCGCCACTGCCGACAACGACGATGTCTGGCCCGGCATTGGAATAATCCCCAGTTGGAGTCGTAGCGACTTGCAGCACATTGGTCCGGCCGCCACCCGCTTTCCACACGATCAACATGTCGTTGTTCTGTCTGGAGATGGACTGGATTCGAAATACGGACGTGCTATTCGTCGGGTCCAATCCAGCCAGATATTTGAAAAGATTGTTTTGTCCCGTGCCATCCGCATCGCAAACGGCACAGGAGATTTGATTGGTGGTGGTGCCGTTACCGCCAAAATACATCTGTCGCCACCAATCGGGGATGCCGTCGCCGACGCTGTCGAGATCGAGATTGGCGGAAACCAAACGATATGCCAGCCAGGTCCCACCGCCACCTGGATTCAGAGCGCTCCGAGGATAAGCGTCTTGATCTGTACCGCCAATCGAGGAGTTGTCATCCAGGAAAAACAGCTTCAAGATTTCGGGATTGCCGAGCCAAGTGCGTGGCAACGATAGTTCCGCGTTGCTGCCGCTGGTGGCCCAAGTCGCCACACCAACCGAATTCCAACTCCAGTCCGTGCCCGTAGCTCCGGTGTACTGATACAGCGTGGCACCTTGCAGAAGATACTCGGCACCGATCGGGAAATTGTCCCCTCCCCCACGGAAACCCGTCGAGCGATTTCCGTCGACATCCAGATAGAGATTATACGCTCCGTTTAGTCCATTGGTGATCGTGCCGCCATTGAGGTAAGCCACGTAAAGGTTCGTGGGACTGTGCGCCAGCCACACCTGAGTGAGATCCACCGGGTTGGTGGTCGAAGGAGTAAATGCCGTTGGCTGCATGCCGAACGATGTGAGCAGCGACCAATCCGCGAGAGAACCGTTAATGGCGATCGTTCCACTCGCAACAGGATTTGAGATTTCCGCAGAACGATACGCGAAATACCCGCCACCACCATTGGTACTCAGCGCATTGTCGGGGTATAGATCCATCGCGCTTCCGCCATAGGGCGAGTTGTCCCCCAGGAAGAACAATCGCACCAGCGACGGATTGGCAATCCAAGCGCGAGGAAACGAAAACTCGACATTGCTCTCGGCTGCTGCCCACGTCGCCACGCCGACAGGGCTCCAACTCCAGTCCGTGCCATTGGTCCCGGTATATTGATAGATCGTTGCTCCCTGCAACAAATAATCCGCACCGATGGGGAAAGTGCCATCGCCACCCAAAAAGCCAGTGGAGCTTTTACCGTCAACATCTAGGTAGAGATTGTAGGCCCAGTTCAGGTCGTTACTGGCAATCGCGGCATAGTTTTGATAGGCCACGTAGAAATTGGTGACGTCGTGCGCCATCCAGATCTGAGCCAGATCCAATTTGTTGCTGGTCGAGATGGTGATGTCTTGCGGGTCGAGACCGAACGAGGTCAATCCCGCCCATTCCGTGGCGCTGCCGTCGATGACAATGCTCCCCGAGGCCACCGGGTTGGCGACGTCTGGAATCTGATACGTCAGGAACGATCCGCCGCCCCCGGTTTCAAACGCCCCACTTGGATATTCGGCCTGCAACGTTCCTCCGGACAGCGCGGTATTGTCACTGAAGAAAAACAAATCGAGTTGCGTAGGGTTGCCCAACCACATCCGGGGTACGGAAAACTCCGCGTTGCTCTGCGCGAGCGCAGAAGGAACAGGGCCGACGTTGGCCCAGCTCCAGTCCGTCCCACCTCCCGTGTAGCGATAAAGTGTACTGCCCTGCAGCAAATAATCGGCGCCAACCGGGAAGTTATTCGCCCCACCGCGGTAACCGGTCGAACGGCTGGCGTCCGTGTCGAGGTACAGATTATACGCGGCATTCAAGCCGTTGGTGGTGGGCCAATAATTCTTATAGGCGACGTAGAGGTTGGTGGCGTCGTGTGCCATCCACAATTGAGCGAGATCGACCGGATTAGTGGCGCTCGTCGGAAAATCCGACGATTGGAGACCGAACGACGCCAGTGGAGTCCAGTCGGACAAATCGCCATCAACTGCAATGTCTCCCGTGAGAATGGAATTATATCGAGTGTTCACCACGGACATGGAAAGCGTGACCGTGTTCGTATCCTCGTGGGAAGGAGTTGCGCTGTCCTGCGCCCGTACACGGAAATAGTACGTGCCAGGCGCCAGACCGTGAATCGTGTACTGATTGGCCGAAAACGTTGTAGGATCGGTAGACCAGCCGTCCCCCACTTGGTAAACCACATTGCTGTAGGCGACGTAGCTTGAGAACGACGGGTCAGAGCTTTGGTAGATGTTGTACTTGACCGGCGGCGTCTGATCCATGGCGACATCCCAGTGCACCACGACATCGCCGGGAATGCTCCCGGCGGTGACGGACTGAATGCCAATGCGGGGCGGGGTTGGATTGGAAGAGAGCGTGTTGGAATTCGGACAGGACAAGTCGCCTCCAGCGATCCCCGCGTTAGCCGTGCTATCCCAAACGGGCGCCGAGACGTCGGTAGGACGCGGATGATTCAGCGCATAGGTCCCAACCGAGGCCAGACTGCCGTCGGGACAAAGATACTCAACCCAACCGTTGGACGAGACCGTTTCGTTTAATGCCAGCTCATAAAGGTTCGTCCCGCGATTCATTTGATAATCGAGGCAGAACATCGTGAAGCCATCCGGTCGGTTGGCTTCAGCGTTAATCTTGCGCGCGTAATCGTACTTGTTGTCGTTGACGTAGGGATTGAGAAGCGTGTCACAAGTGGAACTGTCCAGCATGTAACTCTCGAACAAGGTCGCATGCACATACGGACGTATTGAATAGGCGTACGGCCGAACATTGAACTGGGGATTTACCAGCAACGGGTTGTAGAAAAACAGTCCGCGATTTGCAAAAACGACCTTGTTTGTATAGGTGTCGTGGATGAACTGGACTGTCTTCTGCATCTCTTGAGCAGCCCACGGGTAGCTGCCAACGCCCGCAAATGGCCCGGCGGTGTCGAGCGTGTCGAGAAAGAAACCGTCCATCCCGAAATTGTTGGTTCGCGAGATATCGGAATCGCTCACGCGGGGGCCGGCGATCTGAGCGAGCCCCGCCACCGACATATTCGACAAGCTCGTTCCCGGCACGCCCCCGATTCGTTGGGTATTGATCACCCATCGCCAATCGTCGTTGGGCCAGATATAGGCACCGCCAAACGTTCCGTTCTTGTCGATCTGGCCGTTGTTTCGAATCACGTACGCGCCGATGGAATTGGACCACGCTTCATCCACGTAAAAGGAAGCCACATTGTTGCTTTCATAGGTGATGGTCGAGATTCCATTCGTCGTGCAATACACCGGCCCGTCGCCATTACCTCTGAGGATCGGCGTGTCTGCAGGTTGTTCGCCGATACTGATATATCCCAACACGTATTTTACGCCGTTGGTTTTTAGGGTGGCGACGACCTTCGGTGTTAGAGTGGACACGCTCGGATGCAGCACGACCACGTCGAACTGCGAGAGCACCTGGAGATTGGACGAACTGAAGTCGCTGCCGTAGTATTGAATGTACTTGCTGGCAGAACTGATTCCTAGCAGCGGCGTGGCCGCATGCATATTTGTCGTCATGAACGCGAACGCGGCAACGGCCACGATTCGACCGGGTTGGAATCTCAAGTTCATCAGCTCGGAAACCATGATTTCACTGCTGGGAAAGATACCATTTGAGAGCAAAACATCAACATAAAAACATCATGATGAATCGATTTATCACACAAAAATGACGCCGTCAATGAGAAAACAGCGCTCGCTGTGCACGCTTGGAGGGACCAACTAGGGCAGAAGACGGATCCGGTAGAATCGTACAGGCGTTTCTGGGGCCACAATGTCGGTGACTTGATTCGTCCCGCCGTTGCCTTCGATGTCATCGGCGACGATGTTCGTCCACGGGCCAATTGGTCCGTCGCTCGATTCGAGTCGATACAGCTTGTTCGTAATGCTCGTGAAGCTGATCAGCACGTTCGTGTCAACGCTACTGATGGCGACGATGCGCAGCGCCGAGTTGGCGTCCACAGGACTCGTACCCGCCAGGTATTCCTGCAGATTGGAGAATCCGTCGCCGTCGGCGTCGTCCTGCGCCCGCGAATTGTCAGCAGCTTGACCGGTGCCGTGACCGAAGAATTGCTCCGTCCAGTAATCAGGAATCCCGTCGCTGTCGGCGTCAAGATAAACCACCAACGAAGCGACGGACGTGTTGTTGGAGAGTACCGGATCGAACTCGGATGCGATCACTAGGGCCGTATTGCTGATATTCGTGACGTTGTCGGACGCGGCTGGGATGGCGGTGATCTGGGCAGTAACGTTTGAATCCAAGCCAACGATTCCCAGTGAACACGTGACCACGCCGCCTACGTTCGTACAAGTACCCTGGCTGGCCGATGCGGAAATGAAGCTGAATCCCGCCGGCAAAGCATCCGTCACGGTTACACTCGATGCCGCCGATGGACCGAGGTTTGTTACCGTGAGCGTGTACGTTACGTTTTGACTCGTCAGCACCGGATTGGGCGCTGCGGTTTGGGTCATGGCCAGATCTGCCGTGGCCAATACAGTGACGGCGACGGTACCGGTGTTGTTCGAGAGATTCGGGTCAGCGGTGGGAGTGAATGCCACCGCTTGGTTCGTAAGTGTGCCGACGATCGAAGGCATTGTCAGAATATTGATGACTACGTTAGTTCCCACTGGCAACGCCGCCAGATCGCAAACGACTGTGCCGCCGAGATTCGTGCACGTGCCCTGACTGGTTGTCGCTGAAACGAACGAAAGACCTGCTGGCAACGTATCGGTGATGGTCACACTCGCCGCCGTATCGGATCCGCGGTTGGTGACGCTGAGCGTGTAGTTCAGACTCTGTCCTTGGGCGACGAAGTTCGACCCGGCGGTCTTTGTCAATTCCAGATCGGCTGCGGCCAGCCGCGCGACGATGTAGTTGGCGTGTGTGTTCGTACTGACCCCGACCGGTCCGCTGGCGATCAGCGTGACCGTGTTGGTCCCCGGCAAATTGTACGTGTGCAGCACAGTCGCGGCTAACGTATTCGAATTTGCGCCGTCGCCGAAATCCCAGAACACATTCGTGATTGTCCCGGAGGAACTGTTCGTAAAGGTGACCGCAAGCGGCACGAGCCCATTGGTTGGTGCGCCGGTGAAATCGGCGACCGGAAGCGCCGCCGAGGAACCCGTCACCGTGTTGGTCGAGACGCCACCATTGGACGCAAAGAACACCGCTCCAGTATCTACGCCCACCGAAGTCGGACTGTAAGTGACATTCACCGTGCCGGTTTGTCCGCCGGACAGATTGAAGGCGGCATTGGTTAGAGAGAACGGAGAACCCGAGATCGTGGCGCTGCCAATGAGCGCGTCGAGGCCGGAATTGATTACCGAGAACGTCTGCTCGCTCGTCTGGCCAACCGGAACCAGTCCAAAGTCACGGCTCACCGGTGTCACTACCAAATGCGGGGGGATATTTGTAACCACGATATAGTTGGGTCGCATGTTCGTGCTGACGCCGAGCGGGCCGCTGGCAATCAGCGTGACCGTGTTGGTACCCGGTACATTGTAGGTATGCTGCACGGTGGCGGCTAACGTATTCGAATTTGCGCCGTCACCGAAATTCCAGAAGATATTCGTAATCGTCCCGGCCGAGGCGTTCGTGAACGTTACAACCAGCGGCGCCAAACCGTTGGTTGGCGTACCGGTGAAACTCGCCGACGGCAAAATCGCGCCCGTGCCAGCAAGGGCGTTCGTCGCATTGCCACCGTTGCTGGTGGAGATCAGGTTCGCGTTGAGTAAGCCGCTGGATGGCGGCGTGAAGTTGACCGTCAGGTTCGTCGACGCGAAGCCCGGCACGTTGAAGTTGAAGGGACTGCCGTCGGCAATTGAGAACGCCCCGACGGCAAGGGTGGCGCTGCCGTTTAGTACGGCGCCGCCTTTGTTCGTCACCACGAAACTGGTTTGCGCCGTGGTGCCGGTCGCCACTGTGCCGAAGTTGAAGCTGGCCGGGCTGACATCGAGTTGGGCTGGAGTCACGCTTGCGCCGGTAACGGGATTGGTCGAAACACCACCGTTGCTAGAGAACACCACTGCGTCGCTAAAGCTGCCGGCCGAACCGGGGCTAAAAGCGATCACCACCGCGCCGGTGCCGTGTCCTTCCACATTGAATGGGCCGACATTGGTCACGCTAAATGGCGAACTCACGGTCGCAGTGCCGGTCAACGTCAGGTCGCCAGTGTTGATGACCGAAAACGCCTGATTGCTGGTGCTGCCGACGGTGACCACGCCGAAATCGCGACTGGCCGGGGCGACGACGAGTTGCGCCGGAGCGAGGACGGTCACGATATTGGTCGCCGCGTTGTTGGTGAGATTGGAATCGGTAACGGAAGTCGTCACTGTAGCGACATTGGTGAGCGAAGCTCCGGACCCGGGGACAACGACGATTTGTACGGAGGCGGCGGCATTGTTGCTCAGCAGGGACAAACTGCACGTGACAGTCCCGGCAATGTTGGTGCAGGTCCCCTGACTGGTGGTTGCCGAAATGAAGGTCACGCCGGCCGGCAGCACGTCGGTCACGGTGACGCTGGGGGCGATGGCCGCAGTGCGGTTGGTGACGTTGATGGTATACGTCAGATTACTGCCGATGATGGCCGGGTTGGGAGAAGAGGTTTTGGTGAGCGACAGATCGACAGGCGAAGTCGTCTGGACTTTGCCCCACCACGTGCCCCAGCGCGAGGTGGGAGAGACATTGGTGGAGGTCGCGTATTCCTGAATCGTCCAGAAATCCAGATCGTTGACGGGATCGACCACGGTGGAAGTGTGGTCGCCCCAACGCAGCGGCGGAACGCTCCGCTCGAACGGGGCATCGCCCGCTTTGAGAAGGTTGTCGGCTTGAAAGGTGTTGGTTGGATCGCTGTGCGTGTGAATCGAGAAATAAGCGCTGGCATAATTCGATGCCGAGAACCGCGCGAAACCAATGACCGCATCGTTGAGTTGATTCACGGCAATGCTGGGATAACCATAGAACCGTTGATTGGTCTGGTCCTCGAGGCGGCCCTTCTGAAGGAATACGCCATTGGTTGTTATTTGGTACCACTGGATTGCGCCACGGGTCGGATTCCCCCCTGCGGGGACGAAGACCGTGTGGGCCGCCCAGAGTGAGCCATTGCGGTAAATGAGTCCTTGCATCCGCGCGTCGTCCAAAAGGATTTCTTCGGAAGTCCCGAGTTGCGGAGCAAACGCTCCCGTGCCCGGTGCCCCTTGGTCCCATGTGTAAGCAGTGTGCAGCAGCGGGTGGGAGACGAACACCTCGGATCCGATGGCGCCCTCGATGTGAAAAAGGCCGAGGGTTCCCTGCGAACCGTTCCAGCTATTCAACAGATACAGCCTGTCGAGCGTGTTGTCGTAAGTGACGGCTGGCTCCTGGATGAATGGGGCGTCACTGGCAAACTGGCCGGTGATGAATTTGGTGAAGCTGCCAGAGCCGTTGGCGTAGAGATTCGTTTTGTCGAACGCGTACACCTGGGCACTGGTCGTGGCATAGGGTGAGGCATTCGTACGCATCTCCGCGCAAACGACAATCCATTTCTTGTTGAACGCGATGCTCGGGTAATTCGCGCACAAGGCATGCGCGGGATCGACTCCGACGCGATAGAGATTCCAGTCGCCTGTCGGATCGCCATTCTTCGTCACCGCCACCAGAATCGAGGAACGCGGCATGGCGAAGTCCGACACCGCGGTCATCATCCAGCGATCGTTGTACGGATCGTACACCACTTTCGGATCGAACACTTGCCGAGTTGTCGTATACGGACCGAGCCCTTCCCAGAAGTTGGTGATGGCCACGGTGTACAATGTCGTGCCGCTGCGGGTCTGGACGCGAATCACATGATCGAGCGTGCTCACGATATAATTGGTGCCCACCGCGCCCCCCGGAAACGGCGGATCCTGGGTGCCATTGTCGCCGACAGCGAAAAAGTTCGTGGGCGTGGCCGGCGCGATCGACCACGCATCCGTGATCGGAGGAAGAGCGGCGAGATTGACTACGTTGCTCTGATCGGGAAAACCCGCTTGACCGGTGGTAATGGTTTGCGCCGTGCTGACGATGGCAACCGCCAGCAGAATGCCAAGACAAATCAAAGACACCCGCGACCAACGCATAGCAACCAGTCTCAACAATGAAATCTGCGCCCTTGAAAGAAGGGAAATATACCGAGAAAACGCATTTTCGCAACCGTTAACCGTCGAGTTTTCTTGCAGCACCAAAGAGAACCATTAGACTGCCCGCCGATGTTGATCGATTACCACATGCACACAAAATTGACCGACGGGAGCGGTCGGCCCATCGACTACGCACGGGTCGCCGTCGAGCGCAGGCTGGACGAGATCGGCTGCTCCGATCATGCCCCTCTCGGCGACAAGGACTTGGATTGGACGATGAAGACCAAGGACCTTGACACGTACGTGGGCTGGGTGCGCGAGGCGCAGAGAGCATTCCCGACGCTGCAGATCAAATTGGGGCTCGAAGTGGACTTCATTCCGGGACGTGAGAATTGGATTCGCGAATTGGCCGACCAATATCCCTGGGATTATTTTCTCGGAAGCATTCATTTCATTGGCACATTTCCCGTCGATCGCAGTTCGAGAGATTGGCAGAAGGAAAATGTGGAGAAACGGTGGCGTCAGTACTTCGATCTCTGGAAGCAAGCCGCCCGCTCGCGCCTGTTCGATTCCCTCGCCCACCCTGATTTGCCAAAGAAATTCAATCGGCGGCCAACCAAGGATTTCAGTCCCGTGTATGAAGACGCATTACGTGCGGTGGCAGAATCCAACGTTGCCATCGAAGTTAGCACGGCGGGTCTGCGCAAACCATGCCGCGAGATTTATCCCAGCCAAGGTTTTCTGCAGATCGCGCGGCGCTTCGACATCCCGATTACTCTCGGCAGCGACGCGCATTTACCGCAAGACGTCGGGCGCGATTTTGATCAGGCGGTAGCGCTGGCGCGGTCATGCGGTTACGACAAGATTTGCCGGTTCACGCGAAGGAAACGCGAGTTGGCGAATTTGTAGACGTGCGCTATGAGGTCGGAGCGACGCTGAGCACCGTGTCCCGACCTTGTGCGCTACTTCGTTGCGGCCAGCACAGCGCTGAAGGCTTTGGGGTCGTTGACCGCGAGATCGGCGAGGATTTTGCGGTCGAGCGCGATGTTGGCCTTTTTCAACGCTGCGATGAACCGGCTATAGGTGACACCTTCGGCCCGGCAGGCGGCATTGATGCGCTGGTTCCACAGCATGCGGTAATCCGCCTTCTTGTCCTTGCGATGCGCGAAACTATAGGTGAGTCCGTGCCAAACGGCGTTCTTGGCATAGCGGAATTTCTTACTGCGCCAGCCGCGGTAACCGGCGGCGGCTTTGATCATTCGCTTGCGGCGGCGCCAACTGGCAGGGGCATTGGTGGCTCTGGGCATAGTTGAGTTCCTAAGTGTTTGAGTGGCTGCGTGCTTAAGTTTTTATGTGCCTGAGTGTCTAAGTGCTTAAACCAGTATCTAGCCGCGGTGACTGAAGGGCAAAACGTCTGTGATGTGATGCGTGTGCGTTTCGCTGACGGCCTTGGTCTGTCCCAGACGGCGCTTGTGCTTCGAAGACTTGTGTCCCAGCAAGTGCCGTTTGCCGGCGCCGTAACGCATGACCTTGCCGGTCGCCGTGATTTTGAACCGCTTGCTTGCGGCCTTTCGTGTTTTTGCTGATTTCCAACGTGGCATGTGTCGGTTCCTTCCAAATCTTTCAAACTTCAGTTTCGTCGTCGTGCCGAGCCTCGAGCTTCTTCCCGCCGCGAACCGGCGAGATCATCATCGTAATGCTGCGGCCCATCAGTTTCGGCATCACTTCCGCCCGACCGCAACCTTGCGCGTCTTCAATGATCTTTTCCATCAATTTGTTGCCATACTCCGGATGCGCATTCTCGCGGCCCCGTAACATCATCGTCACTTTTACCTTCATCCCATCGCCGAGGAATGCCCGCAGGTGGTTCATCTTCGTTTCGTAATCATGCGGGTCGATATTCAGCCGAATCTTGATTTCCTTCAGCTTGGTGGCGTGCTGATGCTTGCGCGACTCCCGTTCCCGCTTTTCCTGCTCGTACTTGAACTTGCCAAAATCAACGATGCGGCAAACGGGCGGCGTTGCGTTCGGCGCCACCTCGACCAAATCATAACCACCCTGCTGCGCTGCTGCCAATGCCTGGCTGGTGGACATGACCCCGAGTTGTTTTCCGTCAAAATCTATCACGCGCACTTCGCGCGCGCGAATCTTCTGGTTGACACGGACAAATTGTTGAATGTGTGCGACCTCCTGAGGCCCTGTGCGGGCGCTTCACCACGCCGTGGCGCGGCTCCAGCCCCGCGTAGGCGGGTTAGATTGATTTACGAAACTCGTTCACGATTGATTGTTCTCGGACAGGATTCTTACGGCTTTTCTCGCCCCAATGCAACGTCTTTTTGCCTGTTATCATCGACGCGAGTGTTTTTTAAGCCACTGTTCAAGCAGATCTTGTTCGCGATTCGGGTTCATGGTTTTCAGGATAAACTCACTCCGGCTGCCTGGTCGGATTGGCCGACCGCTTCGTGACTTCCGCCTCCTGCGCCGCTGCCGACTCGGCATACTTTTGCAACATGGGTATTTCCGGGTGCAGCTTGACCATACGGTTCCAGAAATTGACGGCATCCTTGGACCATTGGAGGGCCTGGGCGCGATCGTTCCCCCTCTCCGCCGCTTTGACGCGAACTGAAAAGGAGTCAACGAGGCTTTGGTCGAATGTCGCGACAGATGGATTGTTTTGGACCAAATTCTCGAAGGCCTTCACGGCCCGATTTTTCATTTCCGCTTCATTATGCCAATCGCCCAGCCGTAGATAGAGAAATGCGGCGCCCTGCGAAGCCCACCCAACATCGCCTTGAGCCCACATGACGCTTGGGCGGAACATATTGGCCTCAGAGTCTTCAGGTCGCTGGGGTTGGAACGATTCGGGTCGGTTGGCTTGGAGATCGGCCAGAACGGCCTTTTTCAGATCTAAAGCTCGGAGAGCCAACGGCAGGGCCTTGCGGATCGAATCGGGCGTCGAGTTGGAATCAATGAGATCAGCAACGTATCCGCCAAGAACATTGGCCAAATCACGGCGAAATTCGGCCGACGCCGGGTATTCCTTAACCAACTGCTCTCCGATTTGGATGGCTTCGTCGGACAGTGAGAGTGCATCAAGCCTATTGGCAAGCTCTGCGGTTCGCCAGAGCGCCCAAATCAGATTATCGCGCGCAAAAGGATCGTTGGGGTCTTCCGCCACCAGCTTGCGGAAAATAGCGACGGCGTGCCTGGCGGATTCCTCTTGGGGCGGCGGCATCTTATGCGGCCGCCACGCTTCCAGAATAAGCGTCCATCCCAAATCCATCCGAATTGAGCGATCACCAGGATGCTCCTGCAAGAGTTGCTCTTGAATATGCTGCGCCTTTTGGAAGGCATCCATGACGTTCTGATCAAAGACTTCCCCGTGCTCAAGCTGCAATAGGCCGTACTGGGCATAAAGCCGGGCCAGTTCTTCGCGGGGAGTTGGATCGGCAAGTGGTTTGGCCAGAAACGGCTCGTACCGGTCGATCGCCGCCTTGGTCAGACTTAGACGCAATGGCTCAAGGCCAGGCAGATCATGAAGGCTTTCATTGGCGATCCGCAGCACATCCTCGACAGCTCCGCGAGCTTCGCGGAAATTATCCTCTGCCAGCGTTCGTTGCTGCTTCGCTTCAGCCAACGCCACCTCAGCCTGGTCCCGTTCCACTCGCGCCCGATAGAAGCCTGCCGTCGCTATTCCCAGCCCGATTAGAATAGTTCCCAGTACTGCCGCCCCCGCCGTCACCGTCAGCTTGTTTCTCCGAACCAGTTTCTGAAAGCGATAGACTGAACTCGGCGGACGCGCGGCCACAGTTTCGTCATTCAAATGCCGCTTGAGATCGACCGCCAGCCCGTTGGCCGTCTCGTATCTCCGCGTTCGGTCTTTCTCCAGGCACTTCATCACAATCCAATCCAGATCGCCGCGCACCAGGTGAATGAGCTTGGGCGGTTCGGTCTGTCTGCGTTTCGCGGCAGTCGTCAGCTCGCCTTGCACCATCTTGGTCAACCGCATCGACGGCTTGAACGGTTCTTTCTCCCGAATCGTCCGCCGCATTTCGTCGAACCCGGCTTTCAGCAGTTCCTCGGGATCGAATGGCGGGCAGCCCGTCAGCAGTTCGTAGAGCAAGGCTCCCAGCGAATAGATGTCGCTGCGCGTGTCAACGTCCAGTCCACTCATCTCGGCCTGCTCGGGGCTCATATAGGCCGGCGTGCCGATGAATTGCCCGAAGGCCGTGAACAGCGTCTTTTCCGTCAGCCGCTGGTCAATCGCCTTGGCAACACCGAAATCGATCACCTTCGGCACCGGCACACCGTCGTGGAGCGTGACCAGAACGTTGGACGGTTTGATGTCCCGGTGAATGATTCCCTTTTGGTGGGCATGTTGCACCGCCTGACAGACTTTGATGAACAAGTCCAACCGTTGGCGGGTGCTCAAATTGTTCTGGTCGCAGAACTCGGTAATCGGCACGCCTTTCACCAATTCCATGACGAAATACGGTCGACCTTTGAGCGTGGTCCCGGCGTCCAACACCCGGGCGATGTTGGGATGATCCATCAGCGCCAACGCCTGCTGCTCGGCTTCGAAGCGGGCGATCGCTCCCTTGTCCGTACCGATCTTGACGATCTTCAGGGCGACGCGGCGGTGGACCGGCTCCCGTTGTTCAGCCATGTACACGACGCCGAAGCCACCTTCACCGATTTCTTGAAGCAGTTTGTAGCGGCCAATCGTGTTGCCGGGCGCTTCGTCGGGTATGAGGTGAACTTGGAGCGCTACGTCTAAATCAGCAGCGTCTGATCGTGGATCCGTAGGTATTTCGGGCATGAATCCCTTCCTTTTATCACCGAATCCGAAAAACCGAAGTCAAAAGGACAACGCGCTTGCAGAGAAAAACTTCACCGAATCGCTTTAACGCTGCCCGTTCTCTGCCTTTTCCTTCGCCTCCGCTGTATTGATTTCCTCCCACGACGGCGCGCGCCACGCGTAAAGGGTGGCCGTATTTCCCCAGACGATGGACGCCCCATCGGATGAAAACGCCGCGCCTTGATTACCGCTTCCTACACCTTCCAAGGTCAACACATCCTGCCAGCTTTCCGTGTCATACAATCTCACGGCTTCCTTGACGTTGCTGGCGACCACGAGCCGCTTGCCATCTGGCGCGTAGTTCACCGATTTCGCCGAGTTGAGGAATCCACCGAGCGTTGCCACCAGTCTCCAGGTTGCGGTATCCCATATGCGCGCATACCCAAGATAACTGGCCGCGGCAAACTGCTTTGCGTCCGGCGAGAAGCAGGCAAAGCCGGCCTGCGTGATATCGAGCTTCAACTCCCGCTCGCTTCCATCCCCGAGGTTGCGGGAAACCATATCTCCCGTGTAACCAAGAGCGACATGCAATAGTTTGTCTGGTGAAAGAGCTGAGGTATTGTATCTGAATGGCGCGCGCCAGGATTGCATTTCCATCCCAGTGGAGAGGTCGAATTCGCGCAGCAAGTTGTCGTCGCTATGCGAGATGATGAGTTTTTTCCCGTCCGCAAAAACCGTCTCAGGCCAGACGTCGCCCGTGGCATTGGTCAATTCGCGCACGAGCGCGCGCTGCATTGGATTCCACACCTGGATCACTCCATTCGTCCAGCACACGGCCGAGAATTCTCCTTTGGAAGAAAAGCGCGATGAATACAAGTTTGTCGCCACCTCTAGCAATTCTGTTCTCTGCTGAAAGTCAATGCCAGCCCACTGCATCACCCGTCCTTCCCCATCCAGAGTCAGAACGGATTGACCGTCGGGAGAGAAACTCCAATCGCGAACATTCTCGGCCGGAATGTGGACGCGGGCTTGCCGCCTGTGGGTGACGGAAGTATCCCAAAAGCAAACCGTTCCATCTTTCGCGCCGCTGACCAGCGTTTTGCCATCGGGCAGCAAGGCCAGCCGCCAGACTTCCTGACGGTGCCCGCGCAAAACGTCCAGGCACTGTTGCGTCGCCACATCCCAAATCCGGATGGTTTGATCGGTGCTGGCCGAAAAAAGCCTTTTCCCATCCGGCGAGAAAAGCGTTTGCGTCACCCACGCATTGTGACCCTTCAGCCGACCCACCTGTTTGCCCGTGGTGACATCCCAAAGGCTGATGCCAAAATCGCCGTTCCGATCAGCACAGGCCAGCGTTTTACCATCGGGTGAAAAAGTCAGCGCGCCGACCCATTCTTTTGCAACCTCGATACTCAACTGCTCCTTGTCGTAACTGAGATCAAAAACGCGAACGCGTCCTCTACCACGGATTGCTTCCGCCGCAAGACTCAAGTCTGCCCTTGCCGCGAACGGTGTTTCTGCCGACTCCGAACTTGCTTCCAAACGATGACTGACCGATCTTTCTCCACTCGGAACACGCCAAATTGTGACCTGCCCCCCGCTGCCTGCAGTCATCAGCGTCCGACCGTCATTGGCGAATGCCAGATTCATGCATTTGTCGCCGCTGAGCGGCCATTCAGCCACCATCTGTCGCGTTGTGATGTTCCAGAGCCGAAGAAAGGTCCGATTGTCCTGCGACGCAGAAAAGCTGCTACTGGTAATTGCCAGCAGCGATTCCGTGGGAGAAAAAGCAGCTTGAACGAAGTCATCTCCCTGCACCAGGCGCACTAATTCCTGCCGCGTTCGCAAATCCCAAACGACCAAGCCGCTTCCCAGACGGCCGCCAACTGCCAGGAGGTTTCCGTCCGGTGAAATCGCCAGTGAATTGATTTCGGAAGATTCCTGGCAAAGGGTGAACAAAGCATCGCTGCGGGTTTGCCCCCAGAGATAACGCCATTCCCAGCCGCGCAAATCCTTCTGGCCGGGCGCAGGCCGCTGTCGATCCAACAGATCGAGCGCCCGACCAAGATTGTTTTCTGCCAGTGCCTGTGCCGCGACATTCATGTCCGAAGCATAAGCACGCTGGCGAGCCCTGAGTTCCTCTACTTCCGCTTGCTCGCGCAATTTGGCCTCGGCGGCTTGTGCGGCAATGGCTTTCTGTTCGTTAGCTTCCGCTTTTTGGCGTTGGACGGATTCCCTGGCTTGCGCCGCCAACGCTTCCTGCTTCGCATGCGTCGCGCGGAAGGCTTGCCAGGTGCTCACGATGACTCCGAGCAGCAAGGCGGCTGCTACGGCGCCAATGGCCGCGAATGCGAGTTTGTTTCTCCGAACCAGTTTTTGAAATCGATAGACTGAGCTCGGCGGGCGCGCGACCACGGTTTCGTCTTTCAAATGCCGCTTGAGATCGACTGCCAGACCGTTGGCGGTTTCGTAACGCCGCATCCGGTCTTTCTCCAAACACTTCATCACAATCCAGTCCAGGTCGCCGCGCACCAGGTGGATGAGCTTCGGCGGTTCCGTTTGTCTGCGTTTCGCGGCAGTCGTCAGCTCGCCTTGCACCATCTTGGTCAATCGCGTCGACGGTTTGAACGGCTCTTTCTCCCGAATCGTCCGCCGCATTTCATCAAACCCAACTCTAAGTAGTTCCTCCGGATCGAACGGCGGGTAGCCGGTCAGCAATTCGTAGAGCAAGGCTCCCAGCGAATAGATGTCGCTGCGCGTATCAACATCCAGCCCGCTCATTTCCGCTTGCTCGGGGCTCATGTAGGCCGGCGTGCCGATGAATTGCCCGAAGGCCGTGAACAGCGTCTTTTCGGTCAGCCGCTGGTCAATCGCCTTGGCGACGCCGAAATCGATCACCTTCGGCACCGGCACACCATCGTGGAGCGTCACGAGAACGTTGGACGGTTTGATGTCGCGGTGAATGATTCCCTTTTGGTGAGCGTGTTGCACCGCCTGACAGACTTTGATGAACAACTCCAACCGTTCGCGGGTGCGCAAATTGTTCTGGTCACAAAACTCGGTGATCGGCACGCCTTTGACCAATTCCATGACGAAATACGGTCGACCTTTGAGCGTGGTCCCGGCATCGAGCACCCGGGCGATGTTGGGATGATCCATCAGCGCCAACGCCTGCTGCTCGGCTTCGAAGCGGGCGATCACTCCCTTGTCCGTGCCGATCTTGACGATCTTCAGGGCGACGCGGCGGTGGACCGGCTCTCGTTGCTCGGCCATATACACGACGCCGAAGCCACCTTCACCGATTTCTTGAAGCAGTTTGTAGCGGCCAATCGTGTTGCCGGGCGCCTCGTCCGGTATGAGGTGAACCTGAAGTGCAGCGTCTAAATCAGCGGCATCCGATCGCGGATCTGGAGGCGGATTGCCATTGGCTTGCTCGTGCGCCCGAAGCATCGCTTCGACGCGTTGACGCAACGCGGTATCGCCGGCGCAGGCTTGGTCGAGGTAGGCTGAGCGCTGCTCGGGAGGAAACTCCAAAGCCGAATTGAAGATGGCCACCTCACGTGTAGGCGATTCGGGCATGCGACCGTTGCCTTTTTATCACTCATTCCGAAAAACAGAAGCCAAAAGGGAAGGAAAACTAAGACGCGCCGCTTTCAAATCGGTACCCGATCTCGCGGATGGTGTGAATAAACGTCGGCTCGTGCGGTTTCGGCTCGATCTTACTCCGCAACGTGGTCACGCAACGGTCCACGCTCCGCGTCGTCACCATGATGCTGTTACCCCACACTGCGTTCATGATCATCTCGCGCGTCAAGGCGCAGCCGGGACGCTGTAGCAGGAATTCCAGGAGACGAAACTCTTTGCTGGTCAACGGAACCTCGATACCGTCTTTCAGCAGTCGGTGCGAGACCGTATCCAGTTCGCACCGACCGAATTTATAGCACGGTGCGACGCCGGCTTGTCGGCGACGCAGAAACGCTTGGGCCCGCGCCATGAGTTCGCGGACACTAAACGGTTTGGTGATGTAATCATCAGCTCCGAGTTCGAGTCCACGGACGATGTCTTCCTCCTGCCCTTTCGCCGTCAGCATCAGAATCGGCATGTCGAGCTTCTCGGCCCGGACCGCGCGGCAGATTTCAAACCCGTTAACCTTGGGCAACATGATATCGAGGATGATGAGATCAGGTCCACCGTTCAGCGCCGCATCGAATCCTTCTTCCCCATTGCGCGCGGTTCGCACCTGATAGCCGCGATTGACAAAGTTGTCCTTCACCACGCGCAGGATGGCCGGGTCATCTTCGATGATCAGAATGTTGGCCGGGGTCATGCCTCCCCTTCCCTGGCGACAGGAATCTCGATGGTGAACGTGCTGCCGCGTCCGGGTTCGCTTTGCACGAGGACCGAGCCGTGGTGCGCTTCGACGATCGATTGCACGATACTCAGACCCAATCCGCAGCCGCTCGTCATGGTAAAAAGTCGGCGATCGGCACGATAGAAGCGATCAAAGACCCGCCGGCATTCCCGCGGCGTCAGGCCCACGCCATTATCTTCAACACTGAAGCAGACATGACCATCACGGGCTCGTGCTTGAAGAACGATGTGCTTTCTCTCGCCGGAATACTTCCACGCGTTGTCGAGCAGGTTGAGCAACGCTGTTACGAGGGCATCGGCATCGCCGCGAATCGGCGGCAGATCGGCTGCGGCATGGGACTCGAAGGTACAGCCGGGCGTGTTGAAGCGCTCTCCCAGCGCCCCGAGCGCACTGACTACGACCTCCAGCGGCGGGATCCGCTCGAAGTTGAACTTGAATTTGTTGCGTTCCAACCGCGAGAAGGTGAGGAAATTCTCGATCAACCGACTCAGCCGCGCATTTTCGGTCGCCAGCAGTTGGAGATATTCGCGTGTCGTTTTTTCGTCGAGCTTTTCCGCATCAAGCAAGGTCTCCACGAGCGCCCGCATCGCCGTGAGCGGCGTCTTGAGCTCGTGCGAGACGTTGGCCACCAGATCGTTCTTCAAGCGTGCCAGCGACACCATTCGCCCGAAACCACGGGCGGTGATAAAAGCCATTATCGCCAGGGCGGCGACCACCAAACTGCCGATGGCGAGATAACGCGCCGTCCGTCGGTCCGCTTCCGTATCAAACAACGTGCGATCGTCCAGCGATAGCGCGAGCCGCCAGCCGGGCAGTTCTGAACCAAACGCGGCCGTCACGAGTGCGGAATCCGTCTGTGCCCCTTCATCCGGGGCAACCACCCTCACGCTCACGCCTTTGGGGAAGGATGGGTCACGAATTGCCTCGTCCAGCTTCGCGCGCAGTCCAGCCGTGGTGAATAAGGCCAGCGCTTCCCGCCCGGGAGACGCCGCTGACCATACGCCGCGCAGTTCGGTGGCGCGCACGGTCGTATTGCTGGGAAGCACTGGATTTGATTCCAAGTACCTCGCGGCCAGTTCCTCTGCGGCCAAAGTGGGGAGCTTCATCTTCGGGTCGAGCCGTTGGAGTTCGTGCATCACGAAGCGTCGCTGCGCCGACGGCAGGGCATCCGTTGCGTAATCGTTGACGCGGTCACACAGTCGTGTGGCCATCTCGGCGAGTTTGTTCGTGGATGATTCGAGAGCGAGCAACTCAGCGTTCACGGCAGCATTTCGTTGCGCCAACAAACGCGGATAGGCGATGCCGCCTTGTTCGTCGAGGCAGATGACGCTGTCGGCCAAACCTGCGCGCACACAACGCGCAAAGCGCGCCGCCCCCTGGTCCGGGCCATCGAGCCTGGCAAGCTGCTGATTCCAGCGTTCCGACGCCTGCGTTTTCACCAACGCCAAGTGACCGCGGTAGGCTTCGGCGAGTTTCTCACGGACCACCAAACGTTCGTTGCTCATCGCTTCGCGCATGAACCAGAGCACACAACCGATGGCAACGGCCACGACCAGGAGCAACGACGCCAGCATGGGCCAGGCACTCAGGTTCCGGACCATGCGGCGCTGGAATAAGCTGAAACGGCGCACGCTCACCGCCCCCACTTTTGAATCAGTTTCTTCGTTTGTTCCGGGTTGTGCTTCATGCGAACCCGCCAGATCAGTTCTTCTGGATTGACGGTGCGAATGTTGGATGGAAGTCGCTCGACGCACCACGTGACGGGAGTGTAGCCCCGGACGCCACCCCGTGCGGCGCCGTTTTCTTGCGGCATGTTCTCGGCGTCTTCGTCGGTGCCGGGCGCTTTCTGGAACCAGGACCACACGTGGGCAATCACCCAGTCGTAGCGAGGCAGCTCGCCCGTCGGCGATTTCTCCACCGTCTGCCGGATTGCGCGGGCGACCTTGGCCGGTGTGCCCAAACGGTCGCGGCCGTTGTGATCCTCCCAGATCGAGTAGCGCGCAGTAATCACCGGAACCTCCACGGCGTTTCGGTCCTTGACCCAGAACACCTTTCCAGCACCGGCTTCGTAACGGTCATACTGGAAAATCAGGATGGCGAGCAAACCGTCGGTTTGTCCGGCGATGACTTCGTAAGCTTTCCGGGCATCGGATGAATCGAACTGCGTGACGTTGAAGCCGATGATGCGCGTTCCATTTCTCTGCATCATGGCCCATGTCCGCCGGGCGTGTTGGGCGAGCAGTTCCCAACGGTTTGGTCGCTTGAGGCCGAAGTGATCGGGGTAGTAATACCCACCGCCCCACTCGATGAACCAGTCGTTTGTGGATCGTGTGGCCAATGCGTAGTCGATGGCCTCGGGACACAACTGCGTCAGATGCGCGAAGCAGCAGGACCAACCAAACGGAATCCTCCCGCGGTCGGGATTGCCCCAATAACTTTTGCCTTCGCTGCTTCGAAAAAAGTTCCCCTCGAACCACTGCACATTGTCGCCATCGGTGTCAATGAAACTGACCGCGCTGCGCGAATCGTTCCAATCAATCGTCCTTGGGTCGAGGCTCTTGACCTTGGGTGGATCGAATTTCTCAGTTCCGGCCATCAAGACGGGCAAATTCATGCACCAGTCAGTGGATGTCTGGATGTGGCCGTAGCGGGTGGACAGATCCGTGACTATAAATTCGTCGCCGCAGTTCCACCCCAGAATCGGCGAGAGCGGTTCAAGCCATGCCATCGCGGCGGGAGTTGGGGCGTCCAGGCCATAGACTGTGAACGCTTTCTGTGCGATGGCCAGGTCACGAACGTTGGGTTTCCGCGGATCCTGCGTGCAAATCATCCGGCGGTTGAACCGATTCTTGTAAGTCTCGAAACACCAGGTCTGGGTCTTGTCCCGCACATCCATCAACATCTCAAGTCCATGAGCCTTGGCCTCCTTCTCGAGGCTTTCGTCCACGACGATGCCGTCCAAGAGCCCGGCCAGGCTGGTGGCAACGTTGACCGAGCAGTCCATGCCCGGACGATGCTCGTTGAGGTCGCCCTTCGAATGGTCCGCCCTGTAAAGGATGTATCCCTTGATGAGTCCCTTTTTCGCGTAGCGGTCGACCAGATCCCAGAGCCCAACGGCACCACGCAACTCCAGTTGCGGATGACGCTTCAACAAGCGGGCAAACCAATCCTGGACATCGATGTTGTCGCTCCCAACCCACACCATCTCGTCGGCGCGGCCTTCATTGACTGCCTTGGCGGCCAGACCCGCCACGGACTGTGCCATCATCTTGGAGGCCGCGCGCGGCTCAGGATACTCGTTTTGCAGACGGACCAGTGCTTTCGGCATCGCCTGCACGGGCCACCAACGGTCTCCAGATTGCCAGGCACGCGACTGGCCCAACTCTGCTGAGGCCGTGATTGCGCTCGCGACGGGCGGCAACCCCATGCATAGGAGTAAGGCTAGGTACGAGTTCGCAATCACGGCGCAGCAATTCATGTTGCGTTCAGTTGCTTACATCCGGGAGGATGCTCCCTGATCAAGGCTCTTCTGGAAGATCAGAATGTAGACGATGGGCAGAATGCCCGCTGTGTTGAAGATGGCCAGGCAAATGTACCAGGCCAACTGGTTGTTGCGGGCGCTCTTCCACATGGCGATGATCTTCCAGATTCCGTCCCACAGCGCCACGAGGACCAACAAACATATGATCCACACTTTTAATGTACCGCTCATGGTCGTTCCTTGGTGATGGCTCTCTTTCTCCGTTTACTGCACGTGATAGCTGGTGAGAATGTTGTCAAATGCTGTCTTCAACGCGTCGAATTTGTCCGGAGCACAGGTGAGCACGAAGAGTTCTGAGTACTTTGTACCCAAGACATGCACCAAGTACTGCACACGCGGTTTGCCGCTCTGGGTGTATTCCGCCTCGTTGCTTACGCCTTGCCGGCCATCGATTACGACATTCCTCCAACTGTCTGACCGCACTTCCAGATTCTTGCTTTTCTGCAGATCCTCCTCAGCCCAGGCACGAGGTGACTGACGCGCCGCCTCCGACAACGTGTCGGTTGTGAAAAGCCGCACGCCGCAATCATCCGTATCCGCGTTCGGATCGAGCGTGCGAATCAGCACCTGACCTTCCGGCTGGCCGTGTTTGGCGCGCCAAACAACCCAATCGGACGGTGCGGTAAGCGAAACGCCTGTTTCGTTGTCGTGGAACGACACGGCTTCTCCGGGTCGTCGCTGGGTAACGGACGTGAGTCCCGCGATCACCGGGCCGGCCTCGAATTTGACAAGGTATCGGTGCGCATCATCCGAAAACCAGAAATCTTGGTTCACAAGGCTCAAATGCACCTTGAAGCAGTCGAACGTCCCGGCCGGTACTTTGACCGTCTCTTTCCCCACGACTTCGAGGCCGATTTGGATCAGGCTCGATCCCCCCAACGGTGAGACAATGGGGAGAGTGGTTTTGTAACCGATTTGAAGCGGCAGCCGTCGCATAGCATGCATGGCTTCTTCGTTGTCGAAAAACGTTCCGTCCACTTGGATCACGCTGGGTTGGGAATTTCCGACGCGCTTGATCTCGACTCCGTCTTTTCCGTACGTCGCCCACACTTCTCCGAGCAGGGAATGTTTCCAATGGCTGCTGATGGGACGGAACGTATCGGCATCCACATCAACGCTGCTGACCGATTGTGGCCCGGCTAACATCCGGCAACCGACTCGCCAGATCTTGCGCCCATTGGCTTGTTGCACGAAATCGGCACGGTATTCGGCGGTTCCAATGTCCGTGCCGGTCAGCGTCGCGATATTGAGCTGCAACCGTTCGCCATCGACCCAGGGCACGGGGTCCAGCACAATCTTACCGGGCAACAACTCGCGCGCCTTGGCAACGAGGTTCGTGGCATTTGGATAATCGTGGATCAGTTTCTCGAAAGCCGCCGTCGCGTCGGCTGTGCGGTTCTTTTTCAGGTAACATTGGCCAAGGCGGAATTGCGCCTCCGCTGCCAACGACTGATTGACACTCGCCTCCACGACCAACTCCTGGTAGATCGCGATGGCGGAGTCGATGTCGCCCTTGGTTTCTTCTGTGTAGATGCCCTTCTCGAGCAACTCGGAAGGCGATTCCGAGGCCGCTTGTGCCGTCAGTGCAAAGGCGGCTACCAGCGACGCGAGGAGAAGAGCGCCGATATAGGTAAGTAAGGTTGTTTTCATGGCTCCCAGCATCGGACAGCCATGTTACCACTTTGTTACCTGAATGTCCTTTGTTTATCCAATCGCGAACAGCAGACTGCGCCGCATCGCCTTCCTGCGCTACGCGTTGCCGTCGACGGAAAGGATCTATTTTGGAATTGCCGGCGCGGATGTGCCGCAGAATCAATGCTCTGTTGGCAGTTTGCCGTTGCGGTAGCTGTCGAGCGCCTTCTGGAGATATTGCTTCTCGCCGCCCGTCGCAAGATCTACCGCCTTTTTCTCCAATTCAATCGCCTTCTCTTTCTTTCCCTGCATGAACCACACTCGAGCGAGCGTGTCGGCAACAGATGAGTCCTGTCCCTTCGCCGCATCGTTGGCGCGCACGGCAATCTTCTCGGCCAGCGCCAAATCACGATGAGCGGCGTCGACTTCCGTAACCAGGCGCCACGCCAGATCGTTTTGCAGGCCGACATCATTCGTATGGGAGTCGCTCATCCGTGCTGCCAGCTTGTTCGCTTCTGGATACGCTTTTGTGAGGATCAACATGTTCATCCGCGTCATGTCCAGATTCCTCTGCCAGCCCGGGTCACATTTGTGAGCTTCCATAATCCGCGTGGCGAGTTTGTCTGCGTCGGCGTAGTCCTTCTTGCCAACCAAGATGCCAAACCGCGTGATTTCCAATTCGCTGCGCTGGTCCTCGGGCAACAATTTTTCTTCCTCGGCGAGTTTGGCAGTGGCGGCATCCCAGTTGTTGCTTTGGATCGCGGCATTGAGGTCTCGTCGGATAGCGCGCAACGGGATCTCCGTCTTGAGCCACTGCGCATAAGTATTCGCGGCCTTTGCCAAGTCGAATGTGCCGGCCAGGACCTCATCGATCACTTTTTCCTCCAAAGCCAGCGGATGACCAATCCACGCAATGAAACCATTCTTGTCCACGAGAAATGCCGTCGGGATGCCGTTCTGCGCGGCGGCAGTCATCCACCTTTCTGCCATGCGGCCCCGGCCGCCACCGGTCTTGTCGTCGAGCGCCACTCGATACGTCATTTTGTCGCCCATCGACTTGACGAACGGCGCGACCTGGCTGTCTTCATTCTCCCAACAATCCTGACCGATCACCACCAAACCTTTGTCCTTGTATTTGTTGGCGATCTCGTTCAGGTGGGGAATCGACACCCGGCAGGGCCCACACCACGTTGCCCAGAACTCGACGATATAGGCCTTTCCCTTCTCAAATTGCTTGACCGGCTCCCCCTGCACCCATTTGCCAGTTACCAGAGCAGGTGCTCGGTCTCCCACTTTGAGAGTTGGTTCAGCGGCCCGCATCACCGTTGGATTTACAGCCGTGAATAACACAGCCACACACCCAAAGACCAATCTCCGCTTCATACTAGCGTACCTCCGTTGGTTGGGACGAGCACCCCAGCGCTTCCACTGACGGCGGGTTGCGCCCGTCGCTCTTTTGGCTGACTGAAAACTATCTGTAATGACTGTGCCGCTCGGCTTGGCTCACGCGCAATTAGCTCCGACAGAACGTGGACCAACTGCTCGTGGATGGACGCAGAGTACATTTTACTCATGCGTTGAGCTTCCTGGCCTGCGCCGCAACGAGCTTTAGAAACTCGCTCGCCGCTCGACCGAGCGGACGTTGCTTCGGCCAGACGGCGACAATTTTGCGTTCTGGTCTGGGCGTTTGCAGCGAGCGATACTCCGGCCGGTCGCCGCGCCCGGAGTTTGCCGCCATTGCGGGAATCAGGGAAAGGCCCATTCCAGCGCGCACGAGCGACTGAATCGTTTCCAGTTGCGCGCTGCGAAAGCTGATGTTGGGACGGAGTTCGCGCCGGTCGCAGAAATTTAGCACCTGCTGCCCGAGGCAGTGACCTTCCTTCATGACGATAAGCCGCTCGTGCTCCAAATCGGACGCGCTCACCTTGCGCTTGCGCGTCAGCGGATGACCAAGCGGCAGCGCCAGCAACAGTTCCTCGGCAAATAGCTCGCGCACCTCCAAGCGTCCGTCCTGAATCGGCTGGCTGGCAAGCGCGAAATCGAGTTCACAAGCCAGCAGGAGTTTCAACAAGTGCACGGTGGTATCTTCCTGCGCCACGATCTCGACGCCGGGATATTTCTTCATGAATTCCGCCACCGCGTTCGGCAACAGATACGGCGCGATGGTCGGTAATACGCCGATCCTGACCGTTCCCCGCAGAAGGTCCGTCGCTTCCCGGGCTTCACGTTTGGCAGCGTCAACTTCTTCCAGCACTTTGACCGCCCGGCGCAGGAACGCCTCACCTTGTGGCGTGAGCTTGGCCTCGCGCTTCATGCGGTCGAACAACCGCTCCCCCAACTCGTCCTCCAGTTTCTGGATCTGCTGGCTCAACGACGGTTGGGAGACGTGACATTGTTCGGCGGCGCGCGTGAAATTTCCCGTTCGCGCCACCGCCACGACGTAACGGAGTTGATGCATTTCCATAGGCAACGCCTATCATAGCCACAGGAAACAAGTATTTCAACAATGGCCGACGGTTGGCTAGATTGCACGAAGCCGAGTCGAATTTCGATTTATGAGCAACAGAGAGTCAATTCAACCGATCTAAGGAGGAAACACATGTCAACCGAATCCAAATGCCCGTTCCACCAAGCCGGCGGCACCACAAACCAGGACTGGTGGCCGAACCAGTTGAAGCTTGAGCTTCTGCACCAGCATTCCTGCAAGTCCAATCCGATGGACAAGGATTTCAATTACGCCAAGGAGTTCAAGAGCCTCGATCTGGCGGCGGTGAAGAAAGATCTCGCGGCGCTGATGACCGACTCGCAGGACTGGTGGCCGGCGGACTTCGGCCACTACGGCCCTCTGTTCATTCGCATGGCGTGGCACAGCGCCGGCACCTACCGCACTGGTGACGGTCGCGGCGGCGGCGGCCGGGGCCAGCAGCGCTTCGCGCCGGTCAACAGTTGGCCGGACAACGTCAGCCTGGACAAGGCGCGCAGACTCCTTTGGCCGATCAAGCAGAAGTATGGCCGAAAGATTTCGTGGGCCGACCTGATCATCCTCGCGGGCAACGTCGCGCTCGAAACGATGGGATTCAAGACGTTCGGTTTCGGAGGCGGGCGTGAGGACGTCTGGGAAGCGGATCAAGACGTCTATTGGGGCGCTGAGAAGGTCTGGCTCGAAGACAAACGCTACTCCGGCGACCGTGATCTCGAGAATCCGCTCGCGGCCGTGCAGATGGGGCTGATTTACGTCAACCCGGAAGGTCCGAACGGCAAACCCGATCCGATTGCCGCGGCTGTGGACATCCGCGAAACCTTCAAGCGCATGGCGATGAACGATGAGGAGACGGTGGCACTTATCGCTGGCGGCCATACTTTCGGCAAAACTCACGGCGCCGGCCCTGCCTCGCATGTGGGGCCGGAGCCGGAGGCGGCCGGCCTCGAGGCGCAGGGCTTGGGCTGGAAGAGCAGCTTCGGCACCGGCAAAGGCGGTGACGCCATCACCAGTGGCATCGAAGTAACCTGGACCCAGACGCCAACGAAGTGGAGCAATTACTTCTTCGAAAACCTGTTCAAGTATGAATGGGAACTGACAAAGAGCCCAGCGGGTGCTCATCAGTGGGTGGCCAAAGGAGCCACCGCGGATGTTCCTGATGCTCACGATCCGTCGAAGAAACGTCTGCCGACCATGCTGACCACCGACTTGTCGCTGCGTTTCGATCCGGCTTACGAAAAAATCTCGCGGCGCTTCATGGCAAATCCAGATCAGCTCGCCGACGCATTCGCCCGGGCGTGGTTCAAGCTGACGCACCGCGACATGGGTCCGCGCGCGCGCTATCTCGGTCCGGAGGTTCCCGCCGAAGAACTCATCTGGCAGGACCCCATTCCCGCGGTGAATCACAAATTGATCGACGCACAGGATATCGCCTCTCTGAAGGGCAAGATCCTGGCGTCCGGTCTGTCGGTCTCGGAACTGGTTTCCACTGCTTGGGCGTCGGCGTCCACGTTCCGCGGCTCCGACAAACGCGGCGGTGCGAACGGCTCCCGCATTCGCCTGGCTCCGCAGAAGGATTGGGCAGTCAACCAGCCGGCCCAACTGGCCAAGGTGCTGAAGACGTTGGAATCCATTCAGAGCGCATTCAACAAGACGGCGAAAGGCGGCAAGAAGGTGTCCTTGGCCGACCTGATCGTTTTGGCCGGTTGCGCCGGCGTCGAGCAAGCAGCGAAAAATGCCGGTCACAATGTGACGGTTCCATTCACCCCGGGACGCATGGACGCCTCGCAGGAGCAGACTGATATCGAATCCTTCGCCGTGCTCGAACCCATCGCGGACGGTTTCCGCAATTACCTCAAGGGCAAATACACCATCCCGGCCGAAGCGCTGTTGGTTGACAAGGCGCAATTGCTGACCCTGACCGCGCCCGAAATGACGGTGCTCGTAGGTGGCATGCGTGTCCTGTATGGCAACGTCGGCCAGACTCGTCACGGCGTCTTCACGAAGCGGCCGGGGGCGCTGACGAACGACTTCTTCGTGAACCTGCTCGACATGGGCACGGAGTGGAAACCAGTCTCGAAAGATGCCGATGTGTTTGAAGGCCGCGATCGCAAGACGGGCAAAGTTAAGTGGACCGGCACGCGTGTGGACCTTGTCTTTGGTTCAAACTCCCAACTCCGCGCCTTGGCGGAAGTGTACGGAAGCTCGGACGCGCAGGAGAAATTCGTTCACGACTTTGGCGCGGCCTGGAACAAGGTGATGAATTTGGATCGCTTCGACCTCGCGTAACCGCTGACGTTCTTTCGGGCGAACCATCGCCTGATCGCTTGCCTCTCACCTGAGGCTGGGAGGCAGACTGAGTCTGCAAGCTGTCTCCTAACTGTAGGCCAACACTGTGTGTCGGCGAAATGCCGCAAAAAGCAAAGGAGCGCCGACTCGCAGATTCGGCCTACAGGCATTTATGAGGTGGCTTCAGTGGTTCGACACAGTTCATTTCAAGGGTTGTAGCCGCGGCGCTCTGCCGCTTCCGCTGGAGCACACTGCCGGGGCCCGCACCCCCGCGGAGCGGCGTGGCTACAACTCACCCTTCCAATCAAGCGTGTCGTGCCACTAGTGTGCACAGCCTGACGCGTTCTCGCTGGCGCAGTCGAGACCGGTCATTGACATGCAAATGCCAGACCTGTAAGGCTTGGGAGCGGAACTTCGGAGGGTAAAACACTCAACCCGTCCATCGTTTTATGACAAACAACCTTATCTCCTTCAGATCCGTATGTGTTTTGGCCATGGTCTTTGCAATCGGCGTTGTCGGGCAGCCGCTCGTGCTGGCCGCACCGACCGGAGACACACCGGCAGCGGAAGCGAATGCGCATGTCCGGGTGATCGCCGCCGATGTGAACGCAGTCCAAGGGCGGCTGGACACATCATTCAAAGAATGTGTTGGCGCCGGTCGGGCCAACGAAGGACTGCGTGCGGATTGGCAGGATCAGTTGCGTGAGGCGCGACGCGAATGCGGCTTCAAATACATCCGCATGCATGGACTGCTCACCGACGACATGGGCGTTTATAAGGAAGACGCGCACGGCAATCCCATCTACAACTGGCAGTACATTGACCAACTGTATGATTTCCTGCTCAGCATTGACATCAAGCCGTTTGTGGAACTTTCGTTCATGCCCAAGGATCTGGCCAGCGGTGACAAAACCATCTTCTGGTGGAAGGGCAACGTCACGCCGCCAAAATCGTACGACAAATGGGGCGACTTGATTCGCCATCTGGTCGCTCACTTTCAGGAGCGCTACGGTCATGACGAGGTCAAAACCTGGTATTTTGAAGTTTGGAACGAACCTGACTTGCATGACGGCTTCTGGACCGGCTCGCAAGAGGATTATTTCAAGCTGTACGCCGTCACGGCCAAGGCCATCAAAGACGTCTCGACGGACTACCGCGTCGGCGGTCCGGCCACGGCCATGGGCCAGTGGGACAGGTCGTTCATTGATTTCTGTCACAGCAACAATGTGCCGCTCGATTTCGTTTCCACCCACACGTATGGCGTCAAGGTCGGGTATCTGGACGAAACCGGTGGGAAGGGAACGGTGATTGATGCCGATCCCAATTCGGTCATTGGCCGAATGGTGGGCGAGCGAAAGATGATTGGACATTCACCGATGCCCAGCCTGCCCTTGCATTTCACCGAATGGAGCTCGTCCTACACTCCGAGTGATTTCATCCACGACACCTACCAGCAGGCGGCGTTCATCTTGAGCAAGGTTAAGGGAGCCTATCGGTCTGTGGACTCGATGTCCTACTGGGTGTTTACCGATATTTTCGAAGAGGCCGGCCCGCGGATGACTCCGTTCCACGGCGGCTTCGGTCTGATTAATTACGAGGATTTGAAAAAACCGGCGTTCTACGCCTTCAAATTCCTGAACGAACTGGGGCCAACCGAACTCGTCAACACCGACCCGGCATCCTGGGTCTGCAAGAGCCCGGACGGTGGGGTGCAGGCGTTGTTTTGGAATTACACACCCATCGTGCCGCCCGCGGGAATGAACGATCAGCAGTTCTATCAACTCCAGATCCCCGCCAAACAAATTGGCCGGGTGGCGCTCAGCATTACCGACCTCCCCGCCGGGAGTTACAGTTTGGAGATTTGCCAGACTGGATATCAGGTCAACGACGTTTTCACTCGTTACCTTGAAATGGGCTCGCCGTCGCAACTGACGCCAACCCAGGTCGGAATTCTGCGCGAACAAAGCAACGGCAACCCTGAATCGGTGGAAACCATCCAGATTGAAACCGGCAAGCCCTTCGTCCGCACCTTCTCCCTGCGGCAGAATGACGTTTACTTCGTGAAGATCCAACCGTTGGGGGCAAAGTAACCGCGGCCCTACAGAAAACGAAACCGTTACCCCCACCGTTCTTTAATCGCTGCCATTCGATGGCCCCAGTTTCCAGTAAATGGCGTATCGCTGGTGATGTAATCGGTAAAGCGGAATCAGCGAGACGGCCTTCTCTTTGGTCAGCCCCTTCGTCACAAAAGCGAGTGGTCCGCTTCCTTCGCGCTGGATGTGCGATACCACTTCGTCCCCGTTCTTCGCATTCAATACGGGTGGTGCTGGTCGCGGCATTTTCGCAAATGCCCTCTGCTCCCCGGCTTGCTGTCCGTCGGGCGGCAAACCTTCCGTGCCCATCTCGCCGGCCAGCACAACCGGTCCGTAGAGAACCGCAACCGTGCTGGAATCGCCGGGCAGGTTTTCGGTGCGGAGTCGCATCGGCAAATTGACCTCGACGCGGTCGCCGGCGCGCCAGACTCGTTCCAGCGTCATGTAAGAACCGGGTATGGTCTTCATCCTTTGCGCCCTTCCGTTCACGAGGATCTTCACGCCGCGGTCGGCCCACGAAGGATGCCGAATCTTCAGCGAAAACTTGACAGGCTGTTCACATTCGATGGTCAGCACTGTCTTCGCTTCGTCGGGGAACCGGGTCTCCTGACGAACCACAAGGCCTTTCTCCTTCCACTTCAATTCCGACGGGATGAACAGGTTCACATACAGCGCGTCAGCGGAATGGAAATAAATCGTGTCGCCGTACTTGGCGTGGTTCTCCATCCCGGTGCCGACGCAGCACCAGAATGAATTTATGGGCGTGGAGTACGTTTTGAAATGTCCCGACACCATCGGAACGAAGTAGGTGAACATTCCCGTGTCGGGATCCTGCGACGCAAGAATGTGATCGTAGAGAGCGCGCTCGTAGAAATCCATGGTCTGCGCCGAAGGTTCCCACTCAAACAGGTGCCGCGTGAGCTTGAGCATGTTGTAGGTGTTGCAGGTCTCGGCGGTCAGGGAGGACAAATGTTTCGGGAAATCCGTGACGGCGAAAAAGTGTTCGTTATCGCTGTCGCCGCCAATCACGTACGAACGATGCCCGGCGACCCGTTGCCAGAAGAACGTGGCGATGTCCCGCATCCGCCGGTCGCCGGTCAGTTCGTATTCACGCGCTGCGCCGATGATTTTGGGAATCTGCGTGTTCGCGTGAAGGCCGTCGAGTGTATCTTCGCCGCGTGCGAGGGGGTCGAATACCGCCTCGTGGTTGAACGCCTGGGCGAGTTTGAGATGATCAGGGTTTCCGGTGATCGCGTAGAGATTGGCCAACACCTCGTTCATGCCCCCGTGCTCGGTCGAGAGCGCGCGCTGCATCTGCTCGTGCGACAAACGATCCACCCGAAATTTCAACCAGTCGGCTGTCCGCTGGAGTACGTCCAAGGCTTGTTGATTGCCGCAATGCTGATACACGTCGAGCAGCCCGGCCATGATTTTGTGCAACGTGTAATACGGCGCCCAGACCTTCTCGTGTCGGTCCACCCGGTCGAAAAACGATTCCGGATACGCCGAGAGATATCCTTTGTGGTAGCCTTGCGACGGCAACGCCTCCTGGCATTTTGCCAACTCGGCAACCACGTAATCCGCCCGTTGCTTCAACGCTTCGTCCCCCGTGCTGGCATACATCAACGCCAACGCCGAGAGATAATGGCCGACCGTGTGTCCACGCAATTCGCAGTTTGGCTTCTCCCAACCGCCCAATGGTTCGGCAGACGACGGCAGCCCGGCCGTCACGCGGAAATTGCGTAAGAGCCGGTCGGGATCGAGGCTCAACAGATAGGCTTTGTCGCGGAGCATTGCGTCACGGAACGGACCATCGAGCAGTCGGACATCTTTGAGATCGAACGGCTGCGCTTGAATAACATTTGGAATCGGCTCGGCCCAGACTGAGAAACTGCACAACAAGCCAACGAAAACTGTCGCAACCGCGGCGAAGACCAGCAACAATAAGTTCCGAGAAAGGTTTCTAACCGCTTGCACTGATGATGACTTCCTGTGTTGTTTTGGAGGGCCACGCTCCGTCATGGCCGAATGAAGCGGACCGTCCAACGTTATTCAATCGTGCCAATCCAGAACATTCAACTCTCCTTGAAATGCCCAATGGTCGGCTTTGACGGCCAAGCCGTGTCGCACCGGATTCTGGCGAACATATTCCCACTTGTTGCTGTAGTTATCTCCACGCCGTAGCTGCGAATCCCAAAACGATTTCTGCCACACTGGTTGCTCCGCTGGGCGCGGCCAGCGACGCGAGACACGCGACTTCCAGAGATGTACCCACTGCTCTAGGGGGACCGGCTGCAGACTATTCGGCGCGCAAAACAAATGAACGTGATCGGGCATGACAACGTACCGGCCCACGAGCCAACTCTCTGCTACCTGCCAACTTTGTACGAGCAATCGGTGAACCTCATCGTTCGCTAGAATTGGCTTCCGTTTGTCGGTGCAGACAGTCATGAATACGATGATCGAACGATTGTGTGAAACAACCGGCGGGTAGTGTGCCGGCGCTTTCCGCTGTAGCAGTCTGTCGTTCATGTGGAGGGACGCGCTCCGTTGCGTCCGTTTCTTTCGGTTCCCACCCGGCGGCCACGACGGAGCGTGGCCCTCCAGAAAACAAAACCGCTACGCCCTTCGTTCTTTGATCGACTGCAAAATCTCCGCGATCACGTCCGCCTTCGGCTTGGCGCCAAGGTTGCCTTTGCCGTGGAGGCGGACGGAAACGTTGCCGGCTTGGATGTCGCGGGGGCCGATGACGAGCATGGTGTGGACTTTGGCCGTCTCTGCATCCTGAATTTTACCTTTGATGTTGTCGGTGCTGAAATCACCTTCCGCTCGAACCATGTTGGCGCGGAGTTCGGTCACGACCCCTTTCGCGTAATCCACGACGGCGGCATCGTCGCCGATGGTGAGGACGCGAACCTGTTCGGGCGCGAGCCAGAGCGGGAAATTGCCGGCGTAATGTTCGATCAGAAAACCGATGAACCGTTCGTGCGTGCTGAGCGGCGCGCGGTGGATGCAGAGCGGTGTCTTCTCCGTGTTGTCCTTATCTTTGTAAACGAGCCCGAACCGCTTCGGCACGGCAAAGTCCACCTGGTTGGTCGCCAGCGTGAACTCCCGTCCGATAACGCTCCAGACTTGCACATCGATCTTCGGACCATAGAACGCCGCTTCGTTGGCAACCTCGACGAAATTGATGCCGCTCGACTTGAGGATGTCGCGCACCATGTCCTCGGTCTTCTTCCACAGCTCGGGTTCGTCCACGTACTTCTTTCCCATGCCTTCGGGCGCGCTGGTGCTGAACCGCATCTGATACTTCTCGATCCCGAAAATCTTGAAATACTTCAGGTACATCTCGTTGACCGCGTTGAACTCGGCGGCGAACTGCTCCGGCGTGCAATAGATGTGCGCGTCGTTCATGTTGAGCGACCGCACCCGCATCAAGCCGAACAACTCGCCCGATTGTTCGTACCGATAACAGCATCCGTATTCCGCCAACCGCAACGGCAAATCCCGGTAACTCTTCGGCTCCGCCGCAAATATCCGGTGATGATGCGGACAGTTCATCGCTTTGAGGTAGTAGCGATCAGTCTGCGTAAATGCAGACCAAATCGCATTCGTTAGTCTTTGGCGATCACACTTCTGAATCTCAGCCTTGAGCCACGGGGAAACTCCGGGCGAGTTGGATTCTAGTAAGTTGTTAAGTGCAGCAGAAAACTCCTCCACGCTGCTACGCGCTGGAGAATCGGGTTCAATTAATGACGACAGCGTGATTAAGATAGTGCGTTCCCGTTGCGCAATCTCCGCCTCGGACTCCGCAATTTGAGCGCTGACGTTTCGCCCAAAGGAAGGCGGTGCTTGGTCCCGCAGCACCATCGGCGGGAACATCGAATCGGCATAGAGTAACGGCAAATGACCTGAGGTCAGGTACATCTTCTCTTTCGCGATGTGCGGGGTCTTGACGACGTGGTAGCCGGCGGCGAATTCGGTTTCTTTGGCCAGTTTCTCCAGTTCTTCCGCCATCGCCGCGCCCTTCGGCAACCAGAGCGGCAGGCCGGGGCCGACGTATTCGGTGTCGATCACGTACAAGCCCATTTCCGCGCCGATCTTGCGGTGGTCGCGTTTCTTGGCTTCTTCGAGCATCTTGAAATACTCGTCGAGCTGGGTCTTGTTCTTGAACGCGGTGCCGTAAATGCGCTGGAGCTGCGGCTTGGTCTCGTCGCCCTGATAATACGCGCTGGCAACGCTGGTGAGCTTGAATGCGCCGATGTTGCCGGTGCGCATCACGTGCGGCCCGGCGCAGAGATCAATGAAGTCGCCGTTGCGGTAGTAAGTGATCTCTTCGCCTTCGGGAATGTTCTCCAAATTGCCAAGCTTGAACTTGCTCGGATTCCCGGGGCGCTCGCTCAATCCGCCAAGTCGACCGCTCTCGGAATCCTTGATCGCCTGTTCGCGGGTGACCGTTACCTTTTCGAAGACGTGGTTGGCCTTGATCTCCTTCTTCATTTCCTCTTCGATCTTCGGGAAATCTTCCGGAGAAATCCGGTGTTTCATCTCCAAATCGTAATAAAACCCGTCCTCAACCGGCGGCCCCGCGGCGAATTGCGCGTCCGGCCAAATCCGCAGAATGGCAGTGGCCATTACGTGAGCGCAGGAATGCCGCAACCGTTCGAGGTCGGTCATCTGCGCGCGTTGATCTAAAGTTTTACGTTCCATTGCTCTTGTTACACTGAGGGAAGGAAACTCAACCCACAACAACGACCGAGATCCTTCGCAAGCTCAGGATGACAAATAGAAGGCATGGCGGGCAAAGTCAATGGAGAAGGCATGACCGGAAAGAGCAGGGTTTGTTGTCGTGGCACTCTGCGAGTGCCGAATTCATTAGGTGGCGTCGGTCCCAGGCCGCCGCTACGGAACATCCCGCCTACGCCACGGCCGACTGTACATCGTCCCACTCCGCGGTCTGCAAGCTCGACTGCAGGGTTGTCAGGGCACGCAGGTCGTCATGTGTCTTGAATACGGCCACGATATCGGCGTCGTCCATATACGAGGCGTACGAATAGAGAATTTCGACACCGGCCGTGTTCAGACGCGCGCCGAGTCGGGCCACAGCGCCGAGACGGTTTTCCATCGCCACGACGATCACCGGATTGGCTTTGCACTCATAGCCGGCGCACCCCAGTGCCTGCCTCGCTCTCTTCGGATCATCGGCAACCAGCAGCACCATGAGCTTCTCACCTTCCGCATAGGAACAGAGCGCGCGGACCTGAACGTTCCACCCCGAAACCGTGGACAGCACTCGGCCTTCGGCCCCCGGCACATTGTCGGTGCGAACAGTCAATTCAGTTTCCTTTCGGACAGAAGCCATAATATTCCTCAAACAATGGGGTACGTGACCGTGGCCAGCGCACCGGAGTCGAAAAAAAGACGGGAGCGGCATGAGGCGGCAATCGGTTTGGCCGCAGGCAACACCGTGGGGAGTCCGGGGGTGAGTGAGCCCGGGCCTGTTTTCACAGGCTCATTGCGGACGGCCAAGCACAAGGAGGAACATTTCCGCTGATGCCACTTCGAAGTCCTCAAGTTCAAGCGACGAGTGAATAACTCGACGCCGAGCCAGAGGGCTGCCTGGTTCGCACTACACCGCACCCACACCACCGTAGTGCGAACCATCTCACGCCAGCGGATGTCAGCCGTATCGACTCGCGAATCTTTCAACGAAAATGAATTGTGGTCTTCCAACGCCACTCAGTTCGCCTCCAATCAAGCGCATCTTGCCTGAGCGATAGTCTCCATGCAAGCCAGCACACGCCTGAAATTGGAGTAGGACGAATTCCTAAAACCGCTAGGAACGGAAAGCGTTGGGAGTTTCCCTTCCGGGTCTGGGATCACTCCGCGCGGAGGTTGGCGGTCCAATGAATCGCGTGCTGCACCAGTTCCGTGGCGTCTTTCAATTGCAGCTTGTTCTTGATGTTCTGCCGATAACACGAGACGGTCTTCATGCTCAAACGCAAACGTTTGGCGATATCGCTCGTACCGTGGCCTTCGCCGATGAGTTGGAAAACTTCCAGTTCGCGGTCGCTCAGGACCTCGATGGAATTTCTTTCGGGTGCAATCTCGTGACGCCCAAAGACCTGTTTCATGATGCGGGACGCCATGTTCTCGCTGAGGTACACGTTGCCCTTGAGGACTTCGCGCAACGCATTGAGCAACTCGGAACTCGAAGAACGTTTCATGATGTAGCCGCGCGCGCCGGCTCGCACCACCCGTTCGGCGTACAACGCTTCGTCATGCAAGCTCAACACCAGCGCCGGCAAATGGGGATAACGCGCCTTGAGGTCTTTTACCAGTTCCAGCCCGCTGCTGCCGACCAGCGAAAGATCGACGATGGCGATGTCGGGCTTGCATTGTTCGACCGCTTCCAACGCCTGCGGCGCATCGGAGGCTTCGCCGCACACCACCATGTCCGGCTGCTCGTCGATGACCATCCTCAAGCCCTCGCGCAGCACGGAATGGTCGTCCACGATCAGCACCCGTTTTCGCTCGTCGTTTTTTGCGTTTCGGCCGCCCGCCTTCATGAGTTCACCATTTTGAAATTCTTCAGACGTCGCCTTCGGGTGCCGGCCGGGTCTGGCACCTCATTCCCTGTCGTTCAATGATTCCGATCGCCAACCGTATCGGCTCTTTGCCACTGAGCCAGCCGGCCACCCGGCGCCCTTTTAAGCTATCACTCTCTTTTGCCGGTGCAAGTCGGATTTCGGAAATCGGACACCTTCAGGCCGACTCTGAGACTTGGCGGGGCATGGACACCAAGCAGACCGCCGCCTCACGGGGGCGGGTTGCAGGACCGGTTTCTCATACAAGCGGTCACGCCGCCTGGCGTTCTGCGTCCTCTTCTGCCAGGGAGGCAAGCGCCGCGGGACGCCAACTTTTCGCCGCCGCCAGATGGTGCACCAGGGATTCGACCTTTAATAAGCAGAGGGCGCGACTCTCGTCGTTGGTTTTGAAGACTACATACTCGCGCCGATTTTCGGAGATGGACGAATACGAGTAGAGAACGTGGATACCGGCCGCCGCCAGCTTGGCGCCAAGCAGCGCCGCCAAACCCGGTTTTTCCGGCACCTCCACCAGTAACACCGAATCCTGCCGGCAATCGAATCCCGCGACGGTCAGCGCGCGCAACGTTCGCGGCGCGTCGTCGGTGACCAACATCATCACCGTGTTGTCGTAACTGCAATAGGAACAAGCAGCCAGCACCTCCGCCCCGCAACCGGCAACGCTCGCCATCAACCGACCCATCGCCGTCGGTTCGTTCGGCAGATGAACCGCAATCTCGATTTGTTTCTTGACCGTGGACATTTCCTGCCCTCCCACGCACAATGCTGGTTTCAGTTTGTTTTTGCGAACTCGCCTGTCACTGCGACTCATCACGATTACGGCAGGGCAGAGGTGAACACAATCGGTCAGTGGATGAAACATCCTTGAGAGAATCTTTCACCGCTCGCTAAGAAAAAATCCTAGGCGGCTCGACCACGCGGCATTAGCAGGATTTGACGCCGCCGCACTGAACGTGGAGAATGGGAGAAGATGGAGGTGTTTCGCGGCCCAAAGAGCCGGGAATGAACTGTGAATTCTGCGGGAGCACACATTCTGACGATCAACGGTGGTTCTTCGAGCATCAAGTTTGCGCTGTTCGAGGCTGGCGGTGCATTGCGGCGGATGATGACCGGGAAAATCGATCGAGTTGGATTCGCCGACGCCTGTCTCAATGTGCAGGAGTCCGACGGAAATAAATCCTCGCAGCTCATCGACGCGCCGAATCACACGGCGGCGGTGAACGCGCTGATGGATTGGCTGATGCAGCGCATCGGGCGCACCGCCCTGAGCGCGGTGGGGCATCGGGTCGTCCACGGCGGCGCGAAATACAACGAGCCGCAGCGCATCACGAAGGAATTGGTCGATTACCTGCGCCAACTCAGTCCGTTTGATCCCGAACATCTGCCCGAAGAGATCGAGTTGACCGAGGCGGTCTTTCACCGGTTCCCCGACCTGCCACAGATTGCCTGTTTCGATACGGCGTTTCATCACGACCTGCCCCGTGTGGCGCAGTTGCTGCCGATTCCACGTCGGTTTGCCGCCAAAGGCGTGCGCCGGTACGGCTTTCATGGGTTGTCGTATGCTTATTTGATGGACGAATTGGCGCGCGTGGCCGGACCAGAAACAGCGCGCGGCCGGGTCATTCTCGCCCATCTCGGCAACGGCGCGAGCTTGGCCGCTGTCCGCGATGGTCGTAGCATCGATACCTCGATGGCGTTCACGCCGACCGCTGGAGTGCCCATGAGCACGCGTTCCGGCGATCTCGATCCCGGTTTGGTGTGGTATCTGGCGCGCGCCGAGCAGGTCAGTGCCAAACAATTCAATCACATGGTCAATTTTGAATCGGGATTGCAGGGCATTTCGGAAACCAGTTCCGACATGCGCGAATTGCTCGAACGCGAAGCCACCGACCCGCGCGCCGCCGATGCCGTGGCCGTGTTCTGTTACCACGCCAAAAAATGGATCGGCGCGTTTGCCGCGGCGCTGGGCGGACTCGATACTCTCGTGTTTTCCGGAGGCATCGGCGAAAACGCGCCAGCCGTGCGGGCGCGCATCTGCGACGGACTCGAATTTCTCGGTGTCGAGCTGGATGAAAGACAAAACGCTGCCAACGCCGACGTCATCTCCTGCGGCCGGGTGACCGTTCGCGTGATTCATACGGATGAGGAACTGATGATCGCGAAGACCGTTTTCCGACTTCTGAAAGGAAAAGTATTGCGATGAAACGTAGCCCCCAAGCCGGCCAGCCGGCGAGTGCGGAGATGCTGGTGAACGTGCCGCGGTTGATCACGGCGTATTACGCGGAGGCGCCGGACCCGGCGGTGCCGGCGCAGCGCGTGGCGTTCGGCACGTCGGGACATCGTGGCTCGGCATTCGACCGGGCGTTCAACGAGCCGCACATCCTGGCGATCACGCAGGCGATTTGCCAGTACCGGCGTGCTCAGCGCATTGACGGGCCGCTGTTCCTCGGCATGGACACACATGCGTTGTCGGTGCCGGCCTGGGTCAGCGCGCTGGAGGTACTCGCGGCGAACGAAGTCGAGGTCATGATTGCCGGCCAGGATGAGTTCACGCCGACGCCGGCGATTTCGCTCGCGATTCTTACTCACAATTGCCGACGCCAGACGGGATTGGCCGACGGTATCGTGATCACGCCGTCACACAATCCGCCCGAGGACGGCGGGTTCAAATACAATCCACCCAACGGCGGCCCGGCGGAAACGGAAGTGACGCGTTGGATTGAGAAGCAGGCGAACGAGATTCTCGCCGCCGGTCTCCGCGGCGTGAAACGGATGCCCGTCGAGAAAGCCCGGCGCGCGACGACGACCCACCGGTACAATTACCGCGAAGCCTACGTCAATGATCTGGCCAACGTCATCGATCTCGAAGTCATCGGCGACGCGAAGGTCAAGCTGGGCGTTGACCCACTGGGCGGCGCGGGTGTGCATTACTGGCCGCTGATTGCCGAGCGGTACGGCTTGGACCTGCGCGTTGTCAGCGACGTTGTCGACCCGACGTTCCGGTTCATGACGGTGGATTGGGATGGGCGGATTCGGATGGATTGTTCGTCGCCGGACGCCATGCAGCGGTTGATCGGATTGAAGGACGAATTTCAGGTGGCCTTTGCCTGTGACACCGACCATGACCGACACGGCATTGTCACCCGCAGCGCCGGACTGCTCCAGCCGAATCATTATCTGGCAGTGGCGATCAGTTATTTGTTCCAGCACCGCCCCCGTTGGTCGAAGGACGCGGCAGTGGGCAAGACCGTCGTCAGCAGTCGGATGATTGATCGCGTGACGGCCCGGTTGGGGCGCAAGTTGTGTGAGGTGCCGGTCGGGTTCAAATACTTCGTCGAAGGACTGCTTGGTGGTTCGCTGGGATTCGGCGGTGAAGAGAGCGCCGGCCTGTCGTTTGCCCGCCGCGATGGCACGGTCTGGACGACGGACAAGGACGGATTGATTGCGGCGTTGTTGGCGGCAGAAATGACGGCGCGGCTCGGGCGCGATCCCGGCGAATTGTACCGGGAACTCACGCGCGAATTCGGCGCGCCAGCCTACGAGCGCGTGGACGCGCCGGCCACGACCGAACAGAAGGAGCGGTTGAAGAACATCACGCCCGAACAGGTGGCATTCAAGGAATTGGCGGGCGAGAAAATCCAGACGATCGTCACGAAGGTGCCGGGCTCAGGCGCGCCGATTGGCGGATTGAAAGTGATCGCGGAGAACGGCTGGTTCGCGGCGCGACCGTCGGGCACGGAAGAGATTTACAAGATATACGCCGAGAGTTTCCGGGGCGCGGATCATTTGCGCCGCATCCTGGAAGAAGCCCAGGCGATTGTCGATCGGGCCCTGGAGGAGAAATCATGAGCCCACAGACACCCATGAGCAACTCGATGTACTGTTTCTTGCCCACGGAAGTGCCGGGCTTCGATTCCTTGGCGGAACTTGCCCTGGATCTGCGCTGGTCGTGGAATCATGCCGCCGACAAGGTATGGCGGCAACTTGACCCGGAGTTGTGGGAGCTGACCCACAACCCGTGGGTTGTCCTGCAGACGGTGTCGCAGGACAAACTCAAGCAAGTGATGGCGGACACGGCGTTCCGCAACGAGGTCGCTGAGCTGGCGCGCGCCAAGCGGCAGGCGGCGGAATCGCCGGGTTGGTTTCAGCAACAGCACGCGCACTCGCCGCTCACATGCGTCGTGTATTTCAGCATGGAATTCATGTTGAGCGAAGCGCTCCCGATCTACTCGGGCGGCTTGGGCAACGTGGCGGGCGATCAACTCAAAGCCGCCAGTGATCTGGGCGTGCCGGTGGTCGGCGTCGGACTGCTTTACCAGCAAGGCTATTTTCGGCAGGTGATCGACAAGGACGGGGTGCAGGAGGCGCTTTTTCCGTACAACGATCCCGGGCAGTTGCCGATCACTCCCTTGCGCGAGGAAAACGGGGAGTGGCTGCGACTGGAGATTGCCTTGCCCGGTTATTCTGTTTGGCTGAGGGCTTGGCAGGTCCAGGTCGGTCGCGTCAAGTTGTACCTGCTCGATACCAATGACGCGGCGAACTTCCCCGCGCATCGCGGAATCACCAGCGAATTGTACGGGGGCGGACCGGAACTGCGCCTGAAGCAGGAACTGCTGCTCGGCATCGGTGGCTGGCGGCTGCTCCGCGCGCTCGGCCTCCGGCCCGAAGTCTGCCACTTGAATGAAGGGCACGCTGCGTTTGCCGTACTGGAACGCGCCCGGTCGTTCATGGACGAGACCGGCCAGCCGTTCGACGTGGCGCTGACCGTCACGCGGGCCGGCAACCTTTTCACGACGCACACCGCCGTGCCCGCCGGGTTTGACCGGTACCCTCCCGCGCTCATCGAACAATATCTGAGCCGGTACGCCAAAGACCGGCTCGGCATTTCGGTTCACGATTTGCTCGCTCTGGGCCGGCAGAATCCAAATGACGCGGCGGAGGAGTTCAACATGGCGTACCTGGCGGTCCGCGGCAGCGGTGCGGTCAATGGCGTGAGCCAATTGCACGGCGAGGTGAGCCGGCGCATTTTTGCCCCGCTGTTTCCGCGCTGGCCGCAGTCCGACGTGCCGGTGGGACACGTGACCAACGGCGTCCACGTGCCAAGCTGGGACTCGGCGGCCGCTGACGCGCTTTGGATGGAGACCTGTGGGAAGGGTTGCTGGTTGGGAACGAAGAAGACCATGGAGCAAGATATTCGCCGCGTCTCCGACGACAAACTCTGGCAAATGCGCGCCGCCGGTAGCAAGACCTTCGTGGCCTACGTTCGCGACCGATTGTCCCGCCAACTGGCCGCTTCCGGCGCGTCGCCCGAGGTGGTGAACGAGGCGATGAATCTCTTCAATCCGGATGTCTTGACGCTCGGCTTTGCGCGCCGGTTTGCGACCTACAAGCGGCCGAACCTGCTGCTGCACGACCCGGAACGGTTGCTGCGCCTGCTGGCCAATCCTCAACGCCCGGTGCAACTCATCCTCGCCGGCAAAGCCCACCCGGCGGACCTGCCGGGACAGTCCCTGATTCAGGAATGGATCCGGTTCATACGCCGGCCGGAAGTGCGTCCCCACGTGATCTTCCTCGGCGATTACGACATGCTTCTGACCGAGCACTTGGTGCAGGGCGTGGACGTGTGGATCAACACCCCCCGCCGGCCGTGGGAAGCCTGTGGCACGAGCGGCATGAAGGTGCTCGTCAACGGCGGTATCAACGTGTCGGAGTTGGACGGTTGGTGGGCCGAAGCCTACACGCCGGACGTGGGCTGGGCACTGGGCGACGGACGGGAGCATGACGACGATCCGGCTTGGGACGCGGCTGAAGCCAATGCGCTCTACAGCCTGCTCGAACGCGAGGTGGTCCCGGAGTTTTATGCACGCGACGCGAAGGGCATTCCCACCGCCTGGGTCACGCGGATGCGGAAGAGCATGGCGCGGTTAACGCCGCAATTTTCCGCCGGCCGGGCCGTGCGCGAGTACACGGAACAACACTATCTTCCGGCCGCGACCGCCTACCGGGCCCGCGCCGCCGACAAGGGCGCCGGCGGTCGTCGGATACTCGACTGGCAGCGCACGCTCGAACAGAAATGGGCCGGGCTGCGTTTTGGCGAATTGAAAGTGGAAACCAAAGGCGAGCAGCACGTGTTTGAGGTTCAAGTTTACCTTGATGACCTCGATCCGAAGGCCGTACGGGTCGAGTTGTACGCCGATGGCGTCAACAGCGCCCCGCCGTTCCGGCAGGAAATGAAATGTGTCCGACAACTCGCAGGCGCGGTCGGCGGCTACGTTTATCGCGGCAGCGTGCCAGCCACACGCGCCACCTCGGATTACACAGCGCGAGTCATTCCGAGCCGCGACGGCGTTGCCGTTCCGCTGGAAGCGCCCCAGATCGTTTGGCAACGGTAAATTCATGGAAGACGCAGTCATGACAAAAGAACGATCACAACAGCGTTATGAAATCGGCATGGTCGGCTTGGGAGTCATGGGGCGCAATCTGTTGCTGAACATGGCCGACCACGGCTTCTCCGTGGCTGGATATGACAAGGACGCCGGCCAGGTCGAAGCGTTGCGCCGGGAAGCCGAGGAACGTGATGTCCGCGGCGCGGCGAACATCAAAGAGTTTGTCGCGTTGCTCCGTCGACCGCGCGCCGTGATGATGCTGGTGCCGGCCGGCGCGCCGGTGGATTCGGTCATCAAGGATTTGTTGCCGCACTTGGACCGGGGCGATCTGATTATTGACGGCGGCAACTCGTATTTCAAAGACACCAACCTGCGCGGGGAGACTTTGGCCGGAAAGACAATTCATTTTCTGGGTGTCGGCGTGTCGGGCGGCGAAGAAGGCGCGCGTCACGGCCCAAGCATCATGCTTGGCGGGCCAAAGGAGGCTTATGAGCGCGTCCGCCCTGTTTTCGAAGCGGCCGCCGCGAAGGTGGCGGGTGACCCGTGCGTGGCCTGGCTGGGGCCGGGTTCAGCCGGGCATTTCGTCAAGATGGTCCACAACGGCATCGAATACGGCGTGATGCAACTGCTCGCCGAGACCTACGATCTGATGAAGCGCGGCGTGGGATTGAACGACGACGAATTGCACGATGTTTATGCGGCGTGGAACGAAAGCGAACTCAACGGCTACCTCGTCGAGATCGCCAGCCACATCTTCGCCAAGGCGGATGAGAAGACCGGCAGGCGATTGGTTGACGAAATCCTCGATGTCGCCAAGCAGAAGGGCACCGGGATGTGGACGTCGCAAAGTGCCATGGAATTGCAAGTGCCGGTCCCCACGATTGACGTGGCAGTCGCGATGCGGAACTTGTCCGTGCTCGAAGACCAACGCCGGCAGGCCAGCGCTGTTTTGGGGCGGGCGAACCGTCGGTTCGAGGGCGACCGCAAGAAGTTTCTCCAACAACTGGCTGGCGCGCTCCAGGCCGGGATGATCGTCACCTACGCGCAGGGAATGGCGGTCCTAACGGCGGCTTCGGCCTCGTATGGTTATCACCTTGACCTTGAAACCGTCTCCCGCATTTGGCGGGGCGGTTGCATCATTCGGGCGGCTTTGTTGGAAAACATTCGTGCCGCGTATCAGAAGCAGCCCGGCCTGCCGAACCTGCTCCTCGATGCAGAGCTGTCGAAAAAAGTGAAAGCGCGCGAGGAAGACCTGCGGCGCATCATTGTAACGGCAGCGGACCTGGGCCTGCCGGCGCTCGGGTTCATGACGGTCCTCGGTTATCTCGATGCCTACGGCAGCGCCTGGTTGCCCGCCAATCTGATCCAGGCGCAGCGCGATTATTTCGGGGCGCACACTTATGAGCGAATCGATGCCAAAGGCACGTTCCATACGCAATGGGAGAATGACTGAGCTTTATGCCGACCAAGGACCAACTCGAACCGATCATCTTCGCCATCTTTGGCGGAGCCGGAGACCTGACCTGGCGGAAATTGGTGCCCGCCTTGTTTGACCTCTCGCAGGACCGCAGTCTGCCTTCATGTTTTGCCATCCTGGCCGTTGACCGCGTTGGTCTGGACGAGACCAAGCTGCGCCGTCATCTCCACGACGGTGTGAACAAGTTCTCCCGTCGGGGAAAACCTAAACCGGCGGATTGGAACGCCTTTGCGAAGCACATTCACTGCCTGCAAGGCGATTTCAAGAAGTTGCACACCTATATGGCCCTGGATGAGCGGTGCTCAAAACTGGAAAAGGAATGGGGCGCGAAGGCCGGCCGGATCTTCTACATGGCCACACCGCCGAGCATGTTCAGCGAAATCCCCAAATACCTCGGGCAAGCCGGATTGTCTCGTGACCGGAAGCGGGCCCGGATCGTCGTCGAAAAACCCATCGGCTACGACTTGGAGTCCGCCAATCTACTTAATCGCACGCTGAGCGAAAATTTCGCTGAATCCCAAACTTTCCGGATCGACCATTATTTGGGCAAGGAAACCGTGCAGAACATCCTGGCATTCCGTTTTGCCAACCCGCTCTTCGAGCCTATTTGGAACCGGCGCTATGTCGATTACGTTACGATCACCGTCGCCGAAGCAGTTGGTGTTGAGCATCGCGGCGGCTATTACGACCGGGCCGGCGCCCTGCGCGACATGGTGCAGAATCATCTCCTGCAACTACTTTGTTTGGTGGCGATGGAACCGATGGTCTCGTTCGATGCCGACGAGATTCGCAACAAAAAAGTGGATGTACTCCACGCAGTAAGGCCGATTCTTCCGGAAGCGGTCCACGAATGCGCGGTGCGTGGACAGTATGGCAAGGGCTGGAGCAACCGCCGGGAGGTGCCCGGCTATCGCCAGGAACCCGGCGTGGCGGCCGAATCCCAAACAGAAACGTTCGTGGCACTGAGGCTGTTCGTGGACAACTGGCGCTGGCAGGAGGTACCGTTCTACCTGCGGACCGGTAAACGCCTCGCCCGGCAGGTGTCCGAAGTGGCGATTCAATTCCGCGCCGTGCCGCATCAGTCCTTTCCTGCCGAGGCTACGCTCGACTGGCAGCCCTCCCGGCTGGTGATGTCGATCCAACCCGAAGAGGGCATCGTCCTCCGCTTTCAAGCCAAGTGCCCCGGTCCCGCAGTGCACCTTCGGCCGGTCGAGATGAAATTCAATTATCGGGAAGCTTTCGACCACGGCTCACCGGACGCGTATGAGACCTTGCTCTGGGATATCATGAAAAATGACGCCACATTGTTCATGCGCGCCGATCAGGTGGAAGCGGCGTGGCGGGTGTTGATGCCGGTGCTCAAGGTGTGGGCAGAGGCTCCGCCCGGCGATTTCCCCAACTATGCTGCCGGCACATGGGGACCCGAGGCCACGCAAACGCTGCTTGTTCAACAGGGACATCGTTGGCCGTTGCCCACCGAATTGGTGAGTTCGCCGGTCAAGACCAAAAAGAGGCAAACCTGATGAAGCAAAGGCCTGCTATCACCTGCCTGTTCCTGGATATCGGAGGGGTGTTGCTGACCGACGGCTGGACCCACGAGGCCCGCCAAGCGGCGGCGGGTCGGTTCAACCTCGACCTCCAGGAAATGGAAGACCGGCATCACCTGACGTTCGACACCTACGAGGTCGGCAAACTGACGTTGGATGAATATCTTCACCGGATCGTTTTTTACCGGAAACGCCCCTTCACGCGGGAGAAGTTTCGGGAGTTCATGTTTGCGCAGTCGAAACCGCATCCGGACATGATCGAGCTGGTCTGCCGTCTCAAGGCCCGACACAAACTCGAGATTGCCGTGGTCAGCAATGAAGGGCGCGAACTGAATCTGCATCGGATTAAGAAATTCAAGCTGGATGCGTTCGTAGATTTCTTCATCTCCTCCTGTTTCGTTCACTTTCGCAAGCCCGATACTGATATGTACCGACTGGCACTGGATGTTGCGCAAGTGCCTGCCAGACAAGTGGTCTATATCGAAGATCGGCCGATGTTCGTGCAAGTGGCGCAGACTTTGGGCATCCGCGGCATTCACCACGTCAACTACGAATCCACACGCGACGCGCTGGCGGCGTTTGGATTGAAAGAGCCGCCATGAACGACTTCTTCTTTGCCTGTTCGCGGGAGGCACTTTCGCTGGTCTTCCCGTTCTGCGTTTTCACAGGCAGGGGAGCCGTTGATGAAAGATCATACGGGAAGACAGCCACAGCCGCGTGCCGGGTTCTGCAAAGGGAGTCTTATCCTTGAAATCCTGGACGACAACTGAAGGAGCGCCGTTTCCTCTGGGGGCGACGTGGATCGAGGAGGAACAGGCGTATAATTTTGCGCTCTACTCGAAGCATGCAGAAAGCGTGACGCTGCTTCTTTATGGGCGGGAGGATTTCGTCAATCCGCGGCTCAGCCGCCCGCTGGATTATCGGCGGAACAAATCGGGCCGCATCTGGCATTGCCGCATTTTGAAGTCCGCATTGAAAGGGGTGGAGTACTACGCGTATCGCATCTCCGGACCGCCACCGCAAGGCCGGTTCGAGTGGCATTGTTTTGACCCGGAAAAACTGTTGCTCGACCCGTATGCGGAATCCGTTTTTTTCCCGCCGACCTTCGACCGCAGCGCGGCGGCGCGGCCGGGATCGAACGCGGGCAAAGCGCCGTTGGCGGTGCTCAATGCGTGCGAGCATCGGTTCGAGTGGAAGGACGGCGGCCCGCGGCGACACGAGGCCGACACGGTCATATACGAGTTGCACGTGCGGGGATTTACGATGCATCCGAGTTCGGGGGTGTCACCCGACAAGCGGGGCACGTATGCGGGGCTGGTGGAAAAGATTCCTTATTTGAAATCGCTGGGGATCACCGTGGTGGAATTGATGCCGGTGTTTCAGTTCGATCCGCAGGAAAACAATTACTGGGGTTACATGCCGTTGAATTTCTTCGCGCCGCATCACGGCTATGCCAGGCACCGGGACCGGGGTGGCTACGAGCCCCATCACGAGTTCCGCACGATGGTCGAGGCGTTCCACACAGCCGACATCGAAGTGGTTTTGGATGTCGTGTACAATCACACCTGCGAGGGCGACCAGACCGGGCCGAATTACAGCTTCAAAGGAATCGACAACAGCACCTACTATCTCATTTCGGACCGGCCGACGGATCGCTACGAGAACTTTTCAGGGGCTGGCAACACCGTGCATTGCGCCAATCGCCACGTGCGACGCATGGTCCTGGACAGCTTGCGTCATTGGGTCAGGGAAATGCGCGTGGACGGCTTCCGATTTGATCTGGCGTCCGTCTTCAGCCGCAACGACGACGGCTCGATCAACCTCAACGATCCGCAGTTGTTCGCGGACATTGTGTCGGACCCGGAACTGACCCGGGTGCGGCTCATCGCTGAACCGTGGGACGCCAGCGCCTACCAACTGGGGAGCAAATTGCCCGGCATTTCATGGGCGCAGTGGAACGGGCGATTTCGAGATGACGTGCGCCGCTTTGTGAGAGGCGACGAGGGCCTGGTCGGTTCGCTCATGTCCCGGCTGTATGGCAGCGATGATTTGTTTCCCGACGACCTGAGCAACGCCTACCATCCGTATCAGAGCGTCAATTACGTCACCTCGCACGACGGGTTCACGCTGTACGATTTGGTCTCCTATCGCCACAAACGCAACACGGCCAACGGGCACAACAACACCGACGGTGCGGATGAGAACTACAGTTCGAATTGCGGCGCGGAGGGCGACAAGAATCTGTCTGCCGGAGTTTTGCGGTTGCGGAAGCAACAGATCAAGAACTTCTGCTGCCTGCTTCTGTTGGCGAATGGCACGCCCATGCTGCGCGGTGGCGATGAGTTCATGCAGACGCAGGGCGGGAACAACAATCCTTACAATCAGGACAACGAGACAAGCTGGCTGGATTGGAACCGGCTCGAGAAGAACCAGGACATGTTTCGCTTTTTCAAACTGATGATCGCCTTTCGCAAGGCCCATCCTTCCCTCAGCCGCAGCCGGTTCTGGCGCGAGGATGTACGCTGGTTTGGTGCCGGACCGTCGGTGGATCTGTCCGGGCATTCCCACAGTTTGGCGGTGAGCTTGCGCGGACAATCCCAGCAAGATGACGATATTTATCTCATGATCAATGCGGGTTTACAGGCGTTGACCTTCACGATTCAGGACGGCAAGGCGGGCGATTGGAGACGGGTCATTGATACGAGTGGCGAAAACCCGGACGATTTCCGGGAGCCGGGAAAAGAGGTCGCTCTGCGATCGGCGTCTTACGAGGTGAAACCGCGTTCACTGGCGGGGTTCATCCGACGCACACAGACCGGAAGAAAGGAGAAGACAAAATGAAAAGAACCACGAAAGCCAAAGCGGTATTGTCTGCCGACGAACTACTGTGCGGCATGGAAGCCCCGCGCTCCCTGCGACCAGAACTGGTCTGGGACGTGAACCACCTGCATGGCTGTCGGAGTTAGGTTTAGTACTCGCCATCCTTCAGTGAATTTGGGTAAGTATCCGAGCATGCCGAGACGGAAAACAACAAACCGAACTGGCTTGGAACGAATTGAGGGAATTCAAGTCCATGATGCGTGGATTGGATTCGTTTGTGTAAAATGCTCTGCACTCAATCATATCCGGGTTGGTTCTCAGCTACTTGATCCTGATTCCGCATTCGAGACGGCTTCTTGGAAGTGCGTGGCGTGTGGCTTCATCCACGAAAAACACTCCGACTTGCCGTTTCGGAATTGGCCGAAGAAGTACCGGGTTCACATGGGCCTACCAGCAGAAAGGTTCTGGATCGGATTCTTTCGAATCGCGACCGAGCATCCGTCCTCGTACTGGAAACAATGCAATGCTTGCGGTCGGATTCTCCCCTTCGATGCGTTTAGCAAACATGCTGGCTGGGGTGTGCTGGAACGTCAGATGGAGTGTCGCGGTTGCAAGGGCGGGATTAACGCCATCCTGAATTGCCGTCGGACTCGGCAACAGTTACACGAAGGTGGTGCGCGTCGCCGCGCCGCCGACTTGCTGCTGGAAGGCGAAAACCGACCGCCTGATCTCCAGCAGTTATTTCGCCGATTCGGTTCGCAATGCTTCAAATGCGGCAAGCATTTGAATTTCCGCATGGGTAGAACCTGGGCGACGGATCACATTCTTCCGTCAAAGTATTTGTATCCATTGACCATTGAGAACGCCGCGTTGCTGTGCACCGGCTGCAACAACAACAAGAGCCGGCGCTGGCCCAGCGATTTCTACACGAACAATGAACTGATCGAGTTGAGTAAGTTGACCGGGGCTGATTTGAGTTTGCTGGCGCGCGTCAAACCCGTCGTCAATCCGAACGTCGATGTAGATGCCTGCGTCTCTCGTTGTCTGGCAGTTCGTGAGCGGTCCAACTTGGCGAAGCGCGTTAACGAACTCAAGAAACTGCTGCTGGACTATAAACTTGTTGGGAAACTGAGCGCCCAAAACAAGAAGGCCCTCGGATTCAAGTGATGACTATTGCAGCACAAGAAACTGATGGTCGGTGACTGTGCCTTTGTCACGAATCCCGTGCGACTCGCAGTGGCCGACCTTCTCGACATAAACGTCCATAACCCGGAACCACCGTGAGGCGATGCCGACTAGGCTCCTGGCCATGTCGCATTTCTTGCTCTTGCCGAGGTGGAGGACCATCACCCCGCAGGGGCGTAGCCGTTCCCGAGCCTGCCGGAAGACCGGCTCGTAAACGGTAAAGCTTTGCCGCTGCCGTTCATCCACGAAGGCGAGTGGTTGTGACTTGAACTCCGCCGCTTCCCACCCGCAAAACCACAGGCGCATCCAATTCGCGAGGTAAAAGCGCGTGCTGTTAAAAAACGGGGGCGAAGTAATGACCGCGTCGAGTTGAACCACCTCTTGCGGCCACCATGCGGTGGCGTCTTGATAGAACACTTTACCTTCCGCAAAGCCGGCGGGACGGCCAACCGCAAAGCTGCGACTGACCTTCTGGCGCAAATGCGGCAACAACGGCCGATATTCGGCAGGCCCAGTCGGCGCAAACGGTGTAATGGGATGCGAACGCCGGCTCAACGCGTACGGACGATTGCCGTGCAGGATGTGCAAAAGCGACGCCAGCACGAGCGAGCCGGAAGCCGACTGCGGCGGATTTTCCAGAAAGAATCGCCGCGCAAGAAGAATCTCCCGAAACGTCTGGGCCGCGAAGTAGTCCGACAACAGACCGTTGAATCGAATGTTTCGTGCCGCCTTCTGTTCTTCGACGGTCGGCTGGTGTGCATCCAAGTGATTCTCCAGCGCGTCCAAAATTCGTTCGCACTCCTTGCGATCCGGCAGTCCCAGCTTGGCCCGGGAAATGTGGAGAGCCGTTGGGCTGATTTCAAAGCTGTAGGTCGAGATGCCCATCAAGGCGGCCTCGAACGGAATCGTTCCCACCCCGCCAAACGGATCGAGCAGCGCACCGCCACGGGGCAGGAATGTTTTCACCAGATGATAGGCGAGCGACGGCTTCATTTTCCCCTGATACGAGCAGAGCGAATGCAGTGGATGTCCCCAGTTGCGCTTGCTGAAATCGCCTTGCTGATGCGGCAGGTCGGTCTTGAACCTTGACCAAGCTGTCGCCCACGGCGGCGACCACGGTGTTTCCCGAGCTACGCTCACGGTCGTCTTGGCCCAATCAAACACCAAAAGAACCTGTTGCAGTGGGAAACCGCCACGCGATAACCGTTTCCTGAGCGTGACTTGCCGACGGAGCGTGAATCCCAAGTTGTTCAAAATCCCGGTTAGGATCGCGTCAGTTGGCACGTGTACGTTGCCATACGATGAGTCCCCAATATCAATCACGACCGTCGCACGATCCGTGAGATGCTGGCGGATGACGCGGAAGATCAGCTGCATTTCCGCAAAGTACCCGGCCACCATGCGCGGAATCCGCGAATCGTAGGCCGCCGCCTCCAGTCGCCGCACCACCTCCGCGCACTCGGCGATGGCCGCGCCGTTCGTCTTCGCCACCGTCACGTCGTTGATACCCGCCGTGACGGCACTGAGGCGAAACGCGGCCAGATCCGCCGGTGTTCGCAAGCATCGTAAGAACCACAGTTCGAGTTTTGTGTTGCGGAAGTAATTCGTGCCGTTCAGATACGGTGGGCTGGTCACTATCGCGTTCACGCCCAGCGAAGCGAGCCGATCCAGGTGCCGGGCGTCATCGCAAACCAACTGCGGCGTTGCCTTCAACCGGCGAAGATGCTGCAAATCCTTGCCCATCGCCCGAAGCCGTTCTGAAACGGTATCGAGAAACCCAACCCGAAACCGTCGGGTTTCTTCCACCGTCTTGTAACGGACATCGCCCCGGCGAATCAGACGCGACGCCGGTATCAGTGACGCGAGAATTGCCACGGTCAGAAACTTCGCCGCCAGCGGGTCGGTACAAGCCAAACGGTCGGCGAGCGTGCGCATGCTGAGCACTTCGTCAAAAACACGCCCATCAAAAAACCGGCTCTTGCCGAACGTTTGCTCATAGGCGTTACGCAGTTCCTCGTCCGGGCGCGTGACTCGAAGTTGGCCGGCAAGATCGCCGGTTAGTTGCTCCAGCACTCCCGTCACGTTCTGCCGCGCGCCTTCATCCAATTGGAGCGCGATGGTCTTGGTCTCGATCAGGTACTGAAGTAGTGGGTTGAGTTCGCAGTAGAAAGCCTCGCAACCGAGTTGGCTGCTCGTCAGCGGCGTCGTTCCCGTACCGGCAAAGGGATCAAGAATGCGGGAAGCGTGCGGTGCAAACTCCTGCAATACTTGTTCGACAAACTTTGGCGAGTAGCCCTCCAGATACGGATACCACTCGTGCAGCGGCTCAGCCTCACCACCCCGGTAAGTCGCCTGTACCGGATCAATCAACGGCCGGTGCGCCACCGGCACACCCGACAGGTACTGCTGATCTTGGTTTTCCTGCTGGGAGGCGAGCCGCCCGCGCAGCCGCCGCAAGCAATACGTGTTGACCCCAAGTCGTTCCCGCATGGCCTCCTGCTGGAGCGATTGGTAGGAGTTGTGGCCAAGAATCTCGCGGAATTCGTGGCTCGTAAGGGTCTTGACCGCGTTGTAGAGCGGTGCATCCTTGTCGCCAAACGCCAGTGTCACATTCCGCTCTTGGGCAGAATCGCCGGGACAATCAGCAAAATAGACGTTTTTATATCTCTGGGCCATTGCTGCGAAATGACTACCATACTATGGTAGTTAGATGCAAACCTGATCTTTCGGAGAAAGGTCGCCCACACGTGCTCCCGCACCGCACCCCAAATTCAGTCCAGGACTATCCCCTGTTTTTCGGTTGAATTTCAAGATTCGCTCGGGATTTCAAGCGTTTGAGGGCAGGCACAAGTGGACTGTAAGATTTAAAAAATGGGGATAGTCTATCCCCGCTTTTCCGAAGAAACTCGCTCGCTTGGGGCGCGGTTTTTCAAAAAATGGGGAAAGTCCGAAAATTCAGTCGCGTTGACTGTTGCCACGGAAGCGCCGAAAATAACCTAAGGAGGGTTTGAATGAAAAAGAACGGTGCTCTGTCGCGTGAAGAACTACGCAAGATGGACGCCTACTGGCGGGCGGCGAACTATTTGTCCGTGGGCCAGATTTATCTGTACGACAATCCGCTACTGAAACGGCCGCTGAAGATCACGGACGTGAAACACATGTTGCTGGGGCACTGGGGCACAACTCCTGGGCAGAACTTCATTTACGTGCACCTGAACCGGGTCATCAACAAATACGACCTCGACATAATTTACGTCTCCGGCCCCGGCCACGGCGGCCCAGCCCTCGTGGGCAACACTTACCTCGAGGGCACCTACAGCGAGATTTATCCCAACATCAGCCAGGACGAAGCCGGGCTGCGGAGACTCTTCATTCAGTTTTCGTTTCCGGGAGGGATTCCCAGCCACGTTTCGCCGGAATGTCCGGGGTCGATACACGAAGGCGGCGAATTGGGTTATTCGCTCAGCCATTCGTTCGGAGCGGTTTTCGACAATCCCGATCTCGTCGTCGCCTGCGTCGTCGGCGACGGCGAGGCGGAGACCGGACCGCTGGCGACGGCGTG
>Ga0335081_10000470_pt1 | contig 69911 bp, 62 predicted proteins | sample Lox_Sample_35_FD_206713 | JGI IMG/M metagenome (GOLD analysis project Ga0335081, IMG submission 206713) | Soil microbial communities from Loxahatchee National Wildlife Refuge, Florida, United States - Lox_Sample_3.5 | ecosystem: Environmental > Terrestrial > Soil > Wetlands | place: USA...
GCCGCGCATCTTCCGCGCTGGCTCCATGACTACAACTGGCACCGTCCTCATGCTAGCCTCGGCGGTGCTCCACCCATCTCCCGTTCCGGTCTGGATCGGAACAACGTGTTGATACATGACAGCTAGTGGCTGTCTCTGCGGCTCCCCGGACGCGCTTCCTCAGTGCCCGTAGCTCGACTTGATGAACGCACTGAAGTTTGAGGTTTTCGCGGCCGCCGGCATTCCCGCCGCCGAGTTTATCGGGGGTGGCACTGAGTAACCGGCGGTCCATTGACGCCAGTGATCCCAGGGCGTACTAATCGAGCTAGTGCATACGCCCAAAGACACTCCGCGCTACGCTGCTTGGAAAGGTTCCCTGCGCGATCCCCAGCCTGACCCAACCACGGTCGTTCCGTTCGGGCGCTCCGGTGCCGGTCTCATAACGGCGCACCCGGTTGGGCTCGTCCTCGTGTTCGGCCTGCTTTTTATGGTTCTGGCGGAATTGCCGGAGGCCCGGCTGTTCTTCTTGGCCGCCCTCCCCGTGGGCGTCGTCTGGGGCTTGCTGCTATGGCTTCGTCACCGTTAATCAGTCGCCGCCGCAATTCCCGGAGGACGAACGGATGAGCTTCGTCACGTGTCTGGTCCTGCTCGCGCAGCTTGTCACCACACAATCCGCAGCCGCTCCCTTGGAGCGTATCCGGGCAAAGATCCCCGTCGATCTCGTCACAGCCAGCGGCCCGGCCGAAATCGCTGGGCAGTATGCGCACCCGTCGAAAGAACTCCGGAAGCTCCTTGGTCCCGGGCTGTCGGGCGATAACCTCTATATCTTTCCGGACAAGACGTATATCTACGTCGAGTGGGCCGATATCTCACCAAATACCGTGGTTGATAAGGGCAGATGGAGTTTTTCCGGCGGCATCCTCGAACTGAAATCGGACCCCGACATAACCTGGGATACCCGGCTGGATCGCAGGTTCTTGGCGGTGCGCCGCCCGTCCCACACCAAAGAGATACTTCTTTTGGGAATTGAGACGGAGATCTCGTCTTTCGAGGAGGAAGCAAGGAACGACCCCGAATCAACACTGCTAATTGTCGGAAAGCAGCGCGACGCCACGATAAGTCCCGCGGCGGCAGGGAAGCTGAAAGCCAAACTGATGCGCGAAGCGTGGCGCCCCGACCCCTATCAGAAGAAGCCCTAAGTTATCCGTTGCAACATCTTTCCCTTAGTGCCCATAGCTCCCACGGATGAACGCGTCCACATCCTTGTGCAGCTTGTCGTGCGCCTTCTCATCGACATACGGCATGTGCCCCGCTTCGATGTACGTGAAGCTCACGTTCTTCCGCACCGACGGCTCGAGCCCCATGTGGCTCATCGTGTATTCCACTGCGTGAAACGGACAGTTCGCGTCGTAATACCCCATCACGAATAGCACCTTCAGGTAGCTTTGCTGGGTCATCGCCGCCCGCAGCGTCTCCAGGATATTCGGCGTGCCCTGTTCGTTCCACGGCCACACGCGCGCGCTCACCAGGTAGTAGGAATCGCCGTCCCATTTCAAATCGCGGTGGATGTAGTCCTGAAACGTCGCCACCCACGTGCCCTCGTACGACGCCTCGCTCGGATCGTATTGCGTTCCTTCGCCCGCCGCGTCCGCGTCGATGCCCTCGAACCGCGAGTCCAGTTGCCCCACCGTCCGCCGCTTGTCGCGTTCGAGTTCCTTCGCCCAGCGGTTCTGCTGGATCCGCAGGTTGCTCTGCTCGATGTACTTCGGCGAGAGCGCCGTGAAGTGCGCCAGGTCCTGCACCACTTTTTCGCGCTCCGCACCCTGCAATTGGTCGCCCTTCAGCAGCGCCTGCGCGTATTCGCCGTCCGCAAACTCGCGCGCCTGCTGCGCTACCTGCTCGAGCGTCTCGTTCTGCAGATCCGGCGCCAGCAGATGGTGATACCACGCCGTCGTCGTGTACGTCGGCAGGTACATCATCGTCGGCATGTCGTTCGAAGGACTCTCGTCGATCGTCGGCGGAATCAGGTACGTCGACACCATCACGATCCCGCTCAGATAAATCTGGTGCCGGTGCTGCAGCACTCCCGCGAGCTCCGCCGACCGCGTCGTGCCGTAACTTTCGCCGATCAGGAATTTCGGCGATTCCCAGCGCCCGTTTCGCGTGATGTACTGGTAGATGAAGTCCGCGAAATAGTTCGCATCCTCGACCAGGCCGTGAAACTGCTTCGCGTCCTGCCCCGCTGCCGGACGGCTCGCGCCCGTCGAGATCGCGTCCACAAACACCAGGTCCGTCGCATCGAGAAACGAATCCTCGTTGTCCGTCACCGAGTACGGCGCTGGCATCCCGTGTCCGTCCGGTGCCAGCACCGGCCGCTTCGGCCCGAACCCCATGTGGACGAACAGCGACGCCGAGCCCGGCCCGCCGTTATAGCTGAACGCCACCGGCCGCGTCGCCGGGTCCGTCACTCCATCCTTCACGTACGCAACGTAGAAGAAGCTCGCCTTCGCTTCGCCCGCGTCGTCCTTGATTACGTACGTCCCGATCGTCGCCGTGTAGTTGATCGTCTGCCCGCCGATTTTCGCGGACTGGTGCGTCACCGACGATTTCTCCACCGGCGGCGCCGGCTTTTCTTCCTTGCCTTTCGCGCCCTCCGCGGCCTTCGCCGGATGTTCCTGCGACGCCTGCTGCGCATCCGATTGCCTGGCGCCTGCCGGCACAGCCGCCAGCGCGACCGCCGCCAATATCAGCATCCATGTCCCGAGCCACACGAAACCATCATGAGCGTGCCGCCTCATTAGCATGAGTCCTCCGGAAGATTTTTCTTACGCGCTTCCCAGCGCGGCGCCGCCCCCAGCGCCGTGCCCGCCGTATCGAGCGCCTGAGTGTACTCCCATCCCTCCGCTTCGCGCACCCCGTCTCGCCCGGGGAACTTTCTTCAATGTGTGAGATGAGACCGCGGATCAATCGCCCACCGTGGGAGTGCCTTAGCGCTGCGGAAACGAATTCTCGCGCGAAGCGCGCACCTCTCTGCCGTTTACCCTGAGCGCAGGCGAAGGGCAGGCCGTCGCGAAGGACGCACGCCGCAGCGACACCCACCCCGCACTCGATTTCATTACAAACCTCGGCGACCTCGCTGTCCTCCTCTACCTCCTTTATAATTCCCCATGCCCTCCGCCTTCGAAGAAACTCTCCTCTCCGTCTGGCGCCAGGTCCTCGTCGACAACGCGAAAGTCGTCGAGCTCGCTGGCAAATCCTACCCTGTCCTGAAAACGCCGAAGAAAGGTCTGCGCCAGGTCGATTTCGTCTTCGACGGTCAGGAGATTCGCGGCCTCGAACAGAACCCGCAGACCAAATCCCGCTGGGCCCAATTGGCCGCCGCCGGCAAGAAGGTCATGCAGTTCTTGAGCGAGGGCCACTACATCGCCGTCGTCGCCGCCGGCAAGCTCACCGTCTACGGCGGCCCTCGTAGAGGCCGGTGACCAACTCCTATCGTCCCGGCCAATGCCACGAAGGAAGATCGACCTCCCTAATTCCGGATATCACCGTCTCACCGAATGACTTCTGGAGCGTGATGGAGTGGCAGCCTCGTTGTTCCGCCAGCGCCGCGATGAGTTTCGGCGAGTGTGTGACCACCACGATTTGTGATCGCTTTGCGGCTTGCGCGATCAGCCGTGCGAGCGCGGCGAGCAGGTCGGGATGCAGACTCGTTTCCGGCTCGTTCAAAACCATCAATGCCGGGGGTCTGGGAGTCAGAAGCGCAGCGATCCAGAGTAGATATCGCAGTGTGCCATCGGAAAACTCGGCTGCGCTCATCGGCCTCAGAAGGCCGTGCTGCTCCATCACGAGCTCGAATCGTCCCGCGGCGTTCGTTACGGAGAGCACGCCGCCCGGAAAGGCGTCCGCTACCGCCATATCGAGTCCCTCACGGTCGCCAATCTCGCGGATTGTCTGCACGGCCGCCGCGACGTCGGCTCCGTCATTGCTCAGCACCGGAGTTCGCGTCCCGATTTGAGGTCGGCGCGCGGGAGCATCCACATCCGCCCGAAAATGGTCGTAGAAACGCCAGGCCCGAATGGATTCCCGAAGCAGCAACGTCTCCGGTGCGTGCCGCGGGTCCGCGATGTGAGTCATCACTGAGTCGAAGGGAAGCAGGTTGCTTGCAACTACGTTCCACGCTCCACCGTCGGTGTGTGCACGAACAACGGGTCCCTGCCGGTCCACAAGGACGGCCGAGGGACGAAGAATCGGGCCCTGCCAGATCACCTCACGCTTGACTTCAGGATCGAGAAGGAAGGCTGAAGGGCTACCCTTCTCCTGGGGAGGCAACCCCAGATCGATGAGGTAACTGAACTCGTCGCTTGCGAACCCAAGTTGCAGGTTCACCGGGCCTTTCCTCGCTGTGCCCTGAACCGGATATTCTCCCTGGCGCACCTTCCGCGAAATGGTTGGCGGTCCAGCCCACAGCGTTGACGGCAGGCCCCCTTCCCGAGCCAGCGACGGAATCACGCTTCCCTGGGCCGTGTCGGCGAGCAGCCGCAACGCACGATATAGGCTCGACTTGCCGCTGCCGTTCGCTCCCGTAATTACGTTCAGCCCTTCCAACGGCACCACGAGTTTCCGCAGCGACCTGTAGTTGGAAATGGCGAGGACCGTAAGCATCAGCGCATATTATAGGTCCCGAACTAGGAAAATCGACCTCCGCGATGCGCCACAGTGTTCAGGGGGTCGGAGCTTCAGTTTACCCTGAGCTTCGAAGGGCTCCGACATTACACCGTCGGCGCGAAGCGCCAACCATGCTGCCGTTTATCCTGAGCGGAGCCGAAGGGCAGGCCGTCGCGGAGGTCATGGACCGGAGCGACTCGTAGGTCCTAGCTTTTTTTTCGATTCTGGTCACGATTTACGTTTCCGCAAGCCCAATTCTTTCCGTCATTTGCAGACCGCAAATGCCCATGTCAAGTTGCCACGCATGATAAAATGACTTGCGAAAGGAAAATGACAGACTAACGAGACGAAAAATGAAGGCGGCCCGGCGAACTCCTCTTGCGATGCGCTGGGCGCACCCCACCTCGACGTCTAATCGCAACAGTTCATTATTAGAATCTCCTCTAAGTTATAGAAAACAAAGAACGGTCGCTCCGTCTAATCGCAACAAATCACGACTTTGGCGTCCTGAGTCCTTCCACCCCGATGGTTCTCTGTGCCTCTCTGTCTCTGTGGCAGACGTGTCTTCCCTCCCGATTTCTAATCGCCAAATTCGAATATTAGAACCCCTCGTAAGTCATAGAAAAAAAACGACGGCTGCCCCGTCTAATCGCCAAAAATCGCGATTCCGACGCCCTGCTCCTTTCAATCGCCGTCGTCCTCTGCGGCTCTGGGTCTCTGTGGCTAATCTCACCAAAGTTGAACCGCCCACGACCCGTGTGCTAGCATCCGCCTTCTCCGCCCCCCGAGCCGGCCGATCTGGCACGCCGATCGTCTCGACGAGGGGTCCGCAGGGTCATCGCGCAGACGCCGGGGCGCCCTTCGAATCCGCTCCTCATGGATTCTACGGGCAATGCGTCGTGATGCTCATGCAAACGCACGGAACGAACTCGCAGGCTGGCCTCGTTCGCCACGTTCGCAGATGTATACCCGCGCGCCCGTTTTGTCTTTTCCGCCTCCGATTTTCCGTTTTCCATTTTCCGACTCTGTCCCTGGAGTGTGAGCCATGAAATCCTATAACACCGAATGGATACGCAACGTTGGCATTGTAGGCCACGGCGACACGGGGAAGACCCAGCTCGTGTCGTCGTTACTCTATACCGCGGGCATGACGCCGCGGCTCGGCAAGGTCACCGACGGGTCGACCACCACCGACTGGGACGAAGAGGAAATCGCGCGAAAGATTTCGATCAATACGGGCATCGCCTACGCCGAATGGCAGGCCCCGGGGCAAACTGAAAAAGCGAAGGTCAATCTGCTCGATACTCCGGGCTACTCCACCTTCATCAACGAAACGAAGGCCTCGCTGATTGCCGCCGATGCCTCGCTCATTCTTGTCGACGCGGCCGCGGGCGTTCAAGTCGTCACCGAAAAAGTTTGGGACTACGCCACCGAATACGACCAGCCGCGCGCCTTCATCCTGAATTGGATGGACCGCGAGCTGGCGAGCTTCGAGCGCGCGCTCAGCTCGCTCCAGCAGGTGTTCGGCCGCGGCGTGATTCCCGTTCAGTTGCCGATCGGCTCCGAGAAGAATTTCCGCGGCGTGATCGACCTCGTCACCATGAAAGCGCTCGTCTACACGCCCGACGGCGACGGCAAAGCGAAAATCGAAGACATTCCCGCCGACATGGCCGACGAAGCGCAGGCCGCGCACGAAGCGCTCGTCGAGCTTGTCGCCGAAGGCGAAGACGAATTGATGCAGGAGTTTTTCGAGAAGGGCACGCTGCCCGCCGAGGATCTGAGGAAAGGCCTGCACGAAGAAGTTCGCGACAAGAAAGTGTTTCCGGTGCTGCTCAGCTCCGCGCTGCACAATATCGGCAGCGACGCCATCTTGAACTTCATCGTCGAAATCCTGCCTTCGCCCGCGTTTCGCGGAAAGGCCAGCGGACACACGACGCCCGACCATAAAGGCGAAACCGTCGAGCGCAAGATTGCCGATTCCGAGCCGCTTTCGATCTACGTCTTCAAGACACTCGCCGATCCCTTTGCCGGCCGCGTCACCTACTTCAAGGTGATGTCCGGCGTTCTGAAGAACGACGCGACCCTCACGAACCACAACCGCAGCTCGCAGGAACGTCTCCAGCACGTGCAGGTGATGCAGGGCAAAACGGCCACTGCCGTGAACGACCTGCACGCGGGTGATATCGGCACCGTTGCAAAACTCAAGGAGACAACCACCGGGGAAACTCTCGGCGACAAGAACGCGCCGATTTTCTATCCGCCCGCGCGTATTCCCGAGCCGTCGATCACCTTCGCCGTCGAGCCGAAGACCCGCGCCGACGAAGACCGCATCGGCCAGGCCATTCACAAAATCCTCGAAGAGGATCTCGCGCTTCGCTTCGGCCGCGATCCGCAAACGAAGGAATTTCTCCTCAGCGGCGCGGGCCAGCAGCACATCGAAGTGGTCGTCGCCAAACTGCGCAAGCGCTACCACGTCGAGATGACGCTGAAGCCGCCGAAGGTTCCCTATCGCGAAACGATTCGCGCCAAGGCCGACGCGGAAGGCAAACACAAAAAACAGACGGGCGGCCACGGACAGTTCGGATTGTGCCGCATCAAGATGGAACCGCTGCCGCGCGGCAAGGGCATCGAGTTCGTCGACGACGTTTTCGGCGGCGCGATTCCGAAGAACTGGATTCCATCCGTGGAACGGGGCATCCGCGAGTCGGCCGAGCGCGGCTACCTGGCTGGTTTTCCGGTTGTCGATTTCCGCGCAAGCCTCTACGACGGCAAGTATCACGACGTGGACTCGAGCGATATGGCGTTCCGGATCGCGGGCTCCCTTGCATTCAAGGAAGCGATGAAGCAGGCGCGGCCCGCGCTGCTTGAGCCCATCATGCAAGTGGAAGTCTACGCGCCCGATCAGTATTCAGGCGACTTGATGGGCAACCTCAGCTCGCGCCGCGGCAAGATCAGCGGAAGCGAAACGCGCGCCGGAACCGTCATCATCAAGGCACAGGTCCCGCTCGCCGAGATGCTCAGCTACGCGAACGAGCTCATCTCGTTGACGCAGGGCCGCGGAAGCTATTCGATGGAATTTTCGCATTATGACTTCGTGCCGAGTGAACTCGCGGAGAAGGTAATCGCCGCCCACAAGCCGCACCACGAAGGCGAGGAAGCGGAGGGGATGTCAGCCTAGAAAATCCAGAAGCGGTGATGCTTTTTCGTTGCGGGTGTTGCGTCGGAGTTCGGAGCTGCTGTGCTCTGGGCGGTCATGGCGTTCGTGGGCGCGGGGCTCGCGTTGCTCGCATTTGCCGACCCGCTGCCGCTCAATACCGGGCAGCCATAGCCCAGGCACGGCCCCGCCATCCGAATTATGCAAGCGGGAAGGCTAGCCAGACACAACACCAAGATCCCCAATCCGAGAGCCTTTTTCCTCATCGGTTGCCCCTTTCGGACGTTCCGCGAGCCCAGGGAGGCCGCGCACTCTAATAATTCTCTCACACCGAAACAGCCGTGCACGTTCATTTCCAACTTATGTCGGCGCTAAAGCCAATGGAGAATGGAAAGCGAATCCACAGAGAGGCCCGGCGATTCCCTTTTTGGAATTCGCCTCAGGAAAACCGCGGAAGGAAAAAACCTGTGACGCGTTTGTGCTCCTCGAAGGCTGGCCCAAACTCTCCCGAGAGCAAGGCTTCCTCTCGCGACGCCTTCCAGGTGAATCCGGCCAGCACAATCACGAACGCCACGATCGCGCGATACCTCCCAACCGCCACGGCTGTGCCCAGCACGGCAAGAAGAATGCCGGTGTAAATCGGATGGCGAATATGCGCGTAAGGTCCCGTCCGGATCAGTTGATGGTCGGCGCGGAGCGAGACGGTGCTGCTCCAGTATCGCCCGATGTGGTAGCGGGCCCAGATGGCGAAGGCGACGCCCAGGCACGTCAGAGCCGCGCCAACCGCTTGGACCGGCGCGGAGTGGGGAAAGAAACGCTTGTTCAGGTCCCCGAATTGAACGAGGGATCCGTCGAGCAGTACGAAGGCGGTTCCCATCACAACGAAGCGCAACAGCCACTCGCTGGCAGGCTCTCGCTTCTTCATTCGGTTGAGGCGAAAGGCGGCGGCGAACCAATACACGAGAAAGACGATCCAGGCGGCGTCAATTACGGTGGCCGCGTCAAGACCGACCATGATCGCTCCTTGTGCGTCCGCGGCCGCGTGCGGGCCGCCCAAAGCGTTCCATCTACTTCGTATACGCCGAATGCGGGGGAATCTTTCGCCCGGTCGCGAAGATTGTCAAGCCGGCATGGCGCCGTTTGTTCTCAAATCGACCAAAATGGTCCTTGCGGTCCGGCGCCGAGTTGGTCCAAGCTTTCGCGATTATGAAGAAGCGCTCCAAGTCTAGGCCCTTGCGCGACGCTACGCTGGCCATTCACGCGGGCGAAGAACGAGTGCACGTCGGCGTGCCGGTCGGGGTGTCGATCGCCCGCACCGCGAACTTCACGTTTGCGAGCACGGAGGAAATGAAACGCTGGGCGGAAGGGAAGAGCTCGGCCTACATCTACACGCGCTACGGCAATCCGACGCTCGCCATCGCAGAGAAGAAGCTCGCGGCCCTCGAGGGCGCCGAGGCGGCCGTCGTCACGGCTTCCGGGATGGCCGCCATCTCGAGCGCATTGCTGTCGGTCCTGAAGGCAGGCGACGAGGTCATCGCCACGCGGCAGCTCTACGGCGGAAGCTACCGGCTCATGCGCGACGTATTTCCGAGATTCGGAATCGTGGTGCGGCAGCTCGATTCCGACCTCGCGGGCATCGAGCGGATGGTGAGTCCGCGCACGAAGGCGCTCTACATCGAGACGCCCACAAATCCCACGCTGCGCCTGGTCGATCTGCGGAAGGCCATCGCCTTCGCGAAGGAATGGGACCTGGTCTCGCTGATCGACAACACGTTTGCGAGTCCCGTGCTGCAAAAGCCGATCGCGCTCGGGTTCGACATCGTGCTTCACAGCGCGACGAAGTTCCTCGCCGGCCACTCGGACATCATTGCCGGCGCCGCAGCGGGCAGCCGCGCCCTGATCGACCGCGTGCGGCACAATATCATCGCCCTCGGCGGGTCGATGGATCCCGAAGCGGCATTCCTCCTGATTCGCGGCATGAAGACGCTCGAGATTCGCGTCGAGCGCCAGTGCCGGACCGCCATGGCCGTCGCGCGATACCTCGCGCGCCACCCGAAAGTGGCGCGGGTTCATTATCCCGGTCTTCCATCGCATCCTGACCACGCCCTCGCGAAGCGCCAGATGCGCGCATTCGGCTCGATGCTTGCTTTCGATATGAAGGGAGGGCTTGCCGCCGCGCGCCGCTTCTGCGATCGTGCCCGCATCTTCCTGCTGGCGGCGAGCCTGGGAGGAGTCGAGTCTCTCGTCGTCCTGCCGATTTACACCTCGCACTACAAGATGTCGTTGCAAGAGCTGCGTGCCGTCGGCGTCGAGCCGGGAACCGTCCGCGTATCGGTAGGCCTGGAAGATCCGGAAGACCTGATCGAGGACCTCCGCCAAGCGCTGGCTTAGCCATTCCAAAAAGGGCTTGTAGCAGGGGGAGACCAAGTGGCACAATTTGGGAAAACGTTTACGTGCCGGTGTTCTTTAGAGGTGTCATGAAGCTCTGTTCGCCGCTTCGGGTCCTTGCTCTTCTCTGCCTTCCATTCATTCTTGCTTCGGCTGCCCGAGCCCAGAGCCGCCCTGGGATGCCCACGGTCGCTGGGCCCACACAGATGGGCCCGGCTAACGGCTTGGGGAGTCCCACCTCGTCGGTGACAGTCATCGTGGCGGACGAAAACGGAGCGAATCTGGGCGAGCAAGCCCTGGTGAAACTCTACAGCAACATGAGTCAAACCAACGTTTGGGGCACGACGCAGGATCGATCGCAGATCATATTCGACAGCGTTCCGCCAGCCGACTACGAAGTGGAGGTGAGCGCCGCGGGTTACGAAACGACCACCAAAGACCTGAACGTGATGACTGCGGGCGAGAACTACGATCTGATCGTGCGGTTGAAGGAGGACGGTTCCGGCGCCGTCACGAATCCCATGCCGGGTCAACTGCTGGCGCCGAAGGCGCGCAAGGAGGCGGACAAGGGGATCTCCGCGCTGAACTTAGGGAAACTCGATGACGCAGAAAAACACTTGCAGGCCGCCTACAAGCTGGCGCCGGGCAACGCGGATTTGAACTACCTGATCGGCTTCCTGTACTTGCAGAGGAGGGATTCAGGCCAGGCTGAAACATACTTCTCAAAAGCCGTCTCGCTCAACCCGCGGCACTTGCGCGCGTTGACCATGCTAGGCCAGTTGCGCCTACAGCAGAAAGACTATGCTGGAGCGGTGACACCGCTCGAGCAAGCGGTCTCCGCTGACCCGGAGTACTGGCTGTCGCACTGGTTGTTGGCGGAGGCTTATCTTCGAACGGCCGCCTTCGAGAAATCGCGGCAAGAAGCGGAACTGGCCGTCAAGAAAGGCAAGGGTGGGGGCATTCGCGCAGAGGTGGTAAAGGGTGAATCTCTCGCAAGCCTTGGCAAGCGCGACGAAGCAATTCAGGCCTTCCAGACGTTCTTGAAAGAGGCGCCCAACGACCCGGCAGCGCCGACGGTCCGGGAAATGATCGCTCAGCTGAACAGCGCCGGCGTACCCGCCAGGGAGGTTTCCGTGAACGCGCCCGCGCCTTTACCTGCCTCCGCCCTGGGCGCCCCTGAGAGCAAGCTGTCGATTCCCACGTGGCATCCCCCGAGCGTGGATGACGAGAGGCCTGCAGTCTCGCCGGGCGCTGTTTGTCCCTCTGAAACAGTGATTGCCGGGGCAGGCAAGCGCGCGAAAGAGCTCGTTGAGAATGTGGGGCGCTTCGAGGCCACCGAGCAAGCTCTCCACGAGGACCTTGACGAAACTGGGAAGCCGTTCGCTACGGAGAAGCGCAAGTTCGATTACATCGCGTCGATGATCGAGGGAGACCGAGGGCTGACGGTCGACGAGTATCTCGGTGGTTCGACGGACCAAGGGGACTTTCCGGACCACATTGCGACTCGCGGACTCCTCGGTCTCGCCATGGTTTTTCACCCATTGCTCCGCGACGATTTCCAGATGACCTGCGAAGGCTTGGGCCAGTGGCGGGGGCAGGCGACGTGGCTTGTCTATTTCCGGCAACGGGCAGACCGGCCGAGCCGCTTGATGCGTTACGAATTCACCGATGCGGACTTCTACATCGCGTTGAAAGGCCGGGCGTGGATCGGGGCGAGTACGTTTCAGATTGTTCATTTGGAGGCCGACCTGCTGAATCCGATTCCAAAGATCCAGCTGCTGGCCCAGCACCAGTCTGTCGACTACGGTCCCGTGCGCTTCAAGACGAAGGCGGTGGAACTCTGGCTCCCTAAGAATGCCGACCTCTACTTCGATTTTCGTCATCATCGATATCACCGAAGCCAGACGTTCGCAGACTACAGGTTGTTCTCAGTGGGCGCGAACCAGCGAATAGGCGATCCGAAAGCGGAAGAATCGAAGAACTCGGTACCGAAGGTCAATCCATAGGTTGTCGCTGAGGCAGGGTCGCGTCTGTTACCGGCTGGATTGATCCGAACTGCCGGGGGTGAGAGACTCTGGGTAGAGTTCCTGAGGCCGCGGAGGAATGATGGACCCGCTGCACAAACGCGCCATCGGGGTGGTGTTGACCCTGCTGTGGGCGGTGGGTGCCTCTGCCCAGACCCGCTTCCATTCCCCCACACCCAACGGAGCAACGTCCTCGCCCGGGTTCGCGGAGCCGGCGGTGATCGGCTCATCGATCATCGTTTCCGTTGTCGACGAAGCGGGAATGCCCCTGGATAAACAGGCGATCGTCAAGCTCTTCGACGAATCGACGCAATTGGTGACCTGGGGCAGCACGGAGGGCCGCACCGAAGCGCAATTCGACAACGTGAAGGCGGGCCAGTATGAGATCGAGGCGAGTGCACCGGGATTCAAGACCACCCGGCAGGAATTGACCGCGACGAGCAGTCACGAGGCATATCGTGTCCTCATCGCCCTGCCGAGGGACGTCTCCGGCACCGTAACCGATACAAAAGCAGGCCAGATACTGGCACCCAAAGCTCGCCGGGATGTCGATAAGGGGATCGCGGCGCTCGAGCGGGGGAACGCAGCGGAGGCCCAAAAGTACCTCAAGGAAGCCTACAAGCTGGCGCCCGGCAACGCCGATGTGAATTATCTTCTTGGCCTTGTGTTCGTTGAGAGGAAGGACGCCGGCCAGGCGAAGAGCTATTTGGACCGGACGCTTTCACTGGATCCCCGCCACGTCGGTGCTTTGACGGCGCTGGGTCAACTGCTCCTGCAGCAGGGCGATCTTGCGGGAGCGACCGCCGTACTCGAGCCGGCCGTGGCGATCGCGCCAAAACATTGGCGAGCCCAGTGGCTGCTGGCAGACGCTTACCTCAAACGGCGGGAATTCGAGAAGGCTCGGGCGCACGCGGAGTTGGCTGTCCAGGAAAGCAAGGGCGGCGCCGTCGAGGCGCGACTCATTCTCGGCGAAGCGCTGGTGGGGCTGGGGCGGAGCCAGGACGCCATCGGGCCCCTCGAAGCCTTCGTCCAGCAAGACCCAAACAACCCGGCCGCGTCGGGCGTTCGCGACCTGATCGCCAGATTGCGCCGTAGCCCGCCGGACCCCGCCGGCAGCCCACGATAGAACATTCCGGATGGCCAATCGTTTCGGCTGCCCCATTTGAGCTCCTGAAAAATGGTGTCCCGATTCCGTCAATGCCCCGTACGACACGGCCATTGACGCCGGACTAAGTACTTCGTAGGATTTTGGTTAGCCCTAAACAGAGCGCAGCGCCAATAAAATGAATCACCGCGCGACAATCTGGGTCACGCTGGCAGCGGGAACGCTGTTGCTGGCAGGGTGCGAGCAGACCACCAAGCAGGCGCACGTGACTCCGCCGGCGGCGACACCCGCACCCGTCCCGGCCTTGCTGCGGGAGCCGCTCCCTTTTCCTCACGCCGCGCTGGCGTACGTTTCGCTCCTCCCCGACGCGAGGCCGGCCATCGAAGTCCTGCTCCAACAGGTGGATGCGAATTTCAAAGCGGGACAGAAGGAATACAAGGCCGGAAACCTGGAGAACGCGCGGGCGGACTTCGATAGGGCGGTCGACCTGATCCGGTCGAGCGGTTTCCAGGTGGATTCCGATCCGCGATTATCCGACCTCGTCGACGAGATCGGCGAGTCGATGCATTCCTACGAACTCGACGCGACGCAAAGCACAGAGGATGAAGAAGCCGACACTTCGAGCCAGCCCGCCGCGATCGACGAAATCGCCGGGGTTACCCTTCCCCCGGGCGACCCGCGCCTCGCCGCCAAGGCGGAGCAGGAATTGATCAGCGTGCCGCACGACCTGCCGCTGACGGTGAATGGCTCCGTCCTCCAGTACCTGAGCTTCTTCACCACACCGCGCGGCCGGGCGATTGTGGAGCGCGGCCTGGGACGCGCCGGACGCTACAGCGAGATGATTCGCCGCGTGCTGAAACAGGAAGGCGTGCCGCAGGACCTGATCTATCTGGCGCAGGCGGAGAGCGCCTTTCAGCCGGACGCGGTTTCGCGCGTGGGCGCGCGCGGAATCTGGCAGTTCATGCCTTATCGCGGGCAGGAATACGATCTCGATCGCAGCTACTTCGTGGACGAGCGGAGCGACCCCGAGAAAGCGACGCGCGCGGCGGCGCTTCACATGCGCGATCTCTACGACATGTTCGGCGACTGGTACCTGGTGATGGCGGCGTACAATTCGGGCCCGCTGAACGTCGTCCGCGGAATCGAGCGTACCGGCTACGCGGACTTCTGGGAACTGCAGAAGCGCCACGCGCTGCCGCGGCAAACGCAGAATTACGTGCCGATTATCATCGCGCTCGCCCTGGTGGCCAAGGATCCCGGCCTCTACGGCATTCAGGTGGACCCGGAAAAGGCGCCGCAGTTCGAGACGGTTCGGCCGGGCCGTCCGATTGATCTCCGCCTGGTGGCGGACGCGACGGGAGCGGATATCGACGATTTGCGGGACCTCAACCCGGAGCTGCTTCGGAACGTGACCCCGAACGACCCGCAGTTCGATTTGAAAGTTCCCGTAGGAGCAGCCGGCAAGTTCCAGGCGAACATCCAGCAGGTGCCCGAGGAAAAGTGGACGAGCTGGCGCCTGCATCAAGTGGCGAACGGCGAAGGGATCGCGGACATCGCGCGGCGTTATTCCGTGACGGTGGCGGCGGTCGAAAACGCAAACCATCTCGAGCCGCACGCGCAGGTGCCGGCCGGATTCTGGCTGAACGTTCCCACGGCGCCGCCGCCCGTACACTTGGTGCGCTACCGCGTGCAGCGCGGCGACACGCTGGAGGGCATCGCGGACCGGTTTGACGTGACGGTGACGGAACTGAAGCGCTGGAATCATCTTGCGGGCAACCACGTGTCTCGCGGCGCCCGCCTGCGGATTTATGCCGGCGGCGAACCGGCGCGAACTTCGCGAACGAAATCGAAGTCAGCGGCAACCGCGGGCGCGGGCGTGACGAGCGTCTCGACGAAACACTCGGACGCCGACGCCGTTCAGCACAAGGTGAAGCCGGGGGAAACCCTCTATTCGATCGCACGCCAGTACGGAACCACGATCGCCGCCCTTCGACAGTCGAACCCCTTCCTTGCCGACCGTGATCTTGAGGCCGGCGACGTTTTGAAAATCCAGCGGTAGAGTTGAATCTGTAGCCAGCCCTCGGCTGCTAAGTGCCTGTTTCTAAAGCAGATAGAACCACCATAACTTCAACGATCCCTACGCCTCATCGCGGGTCCATTCAGACCATTTGAGTCGCGCAAACGCCTTTTCGGCGCGTTGCTCCTTGACAAGGCCGTACACTCCGTTTATAAGCGCCAAAGGAGCGGAAAGCCATCCGGCGAGCCTGATTACCTGATATTCCCCACGGAGGATCGAATGTTTTACGCAAAAATGCATGATGAGGACGACGACGAGTTGCCCCGGTACGAAGAGGAAGACGAAGGCCTGGAGCACCCGCACGAGGGCGAAGTTCTAGAGGAAGTCGAGGAGATTGTCGTCGAGAGCGAGCCGGACGAGGAAGAAGCCGAGCCGCCCGCCGCGGCGCCTGCTCCCCGTAAATCTGCGCCTGCGAAAAAGAAGGCCAAGGCAGCTCCGAAGAAGAAAGCCAAGCCGAAGAAGAAGGCGAAGGCCAAACCCAAAGCCAAGAAGCGGGCAAAAAAGAGCGCAAAGAAGAGCGCGAAGCGAAAGAAGCGCTAGGCTTTCCTGAGATTCGAACTCCGCTCGATGGCGGGGCAGCGCTTCGGTTTGAAAGGCGGCGTCCCGTCGGCTTCTTTGCGCGGATGCCTGCCTATCAGCGAACACGCGGCGAACTGCCTGGGATTTGAATCGTTCCGGCACATTTATGTCAAATCGGCTTCGCCCATCCCGAACTGAAATCTGAAATCTGTTGTTGCCGCCAACCTGGCTGCGCCATAGCATACGCGCTCGATGAGGCGTGCTCTCGAGCAGATTCGGCGAATGCGCGGAGGCGCGCAATCGCACTTGATGAGATGTGACGACGAAGGCTATTACATCGTCAAGTTCCAGAACAACCCGCAGGGCGTGCGCGTTCTGGCGAACGAATTGCTGGGAACGAGATTGGCCGCGAGGATCGGGCTTCCCACGCCGCTGGCGGACGTGGTTGCGGTCGGAGAAGAGCTGATCGCGCACACGGACGATCTCGAGATGCAGCTCGGGCGGAGCCGGGCGCGGTGCCGAGCCGGAATGCAATTCGGCTCGCGCTATCCGGGCCCTCCCGCGGAAACCGTTGTCTACGATTTTCTCCCGGACGAGCAGCTGCGGGAAGTCACGAACCTGGACGATTTTTGCGGCATGCTCGTCTTCGACAAGTGGACGTGCAACACCAACGGGCGCCAGGCCATCTTCTTCCGCGCGAAGGGCGAATCGCGCTATCAGGCGCAGATGATCGACCAGGGGTTCTGCTTCAACGCCGGGGAGTGGAATTTTCCGGACGCCCCGCTGCGCGGCATCTACGCGCGGCATCGCGTTTACGAGCGGGTGCGCGGAATCGACTCGTTCGAGCCCTGGCTTTCGCGTCTCGAAACGAAAGTCGCGGAGGCCGCCCTCGACGAGATCCAGAGCGAGGTTCCGCCCGAGTGGTATGATGACGACGCGGACGCCCTCCACCGGATGCTCGAACACCTTTGGCGGCGGCGGACGCTGGTCCGCCAGCTCCTGATTGCGACCTGCAAATCGTCGGCACAACCCTTTCCGAACTGGAAGTGAACCATGAGCGAAGAAACACGGGCTGAAGAAAAACGGCAAACGCTGCGCTATCGCGTTCTGCGCTACGCTCCGAACCCCATCCGGGACGAGTGGATCAATATCGGCGTGCTCCTGGAGGATGTCGACGGGCCGCGCCATTCGTTGCGCGTGATCGAGGAATCGTACGAAATCGCCCGCGTCCGCCGCCTGCACGCCAACGCCGACGAAAATCTCCTGCGCGCCCTGCCCGGCGAGTTCGACGCCGCGCTGCGCGCCCCGCGGCCGGAGGCCCAGAAGTATCTCGCGACGCTCGATCAGACGCTGTCGAACGTCCTGCAGTTCAGCCCGCAGCGCGCCGTGCTCGCCGAGGACTTCGACGCCGAGCTCGACCGGCTCTATCGCGAGCGGGTGTCGCCGCCGCCCCGGGCGCGCGGCGGAATCGTAGAAAGCGCACGAGCGTGGATCAAGGCGCGCATGGACGACGTGCTGCGCCGGCGTCGCGTGCCGCAGCTCGAGCGCAGCATTCGCGTCGAGGAATTCACCGAGCCCGGCGACAATTTCAAGCTGGACTACGGCTACCGGAACGGCGTCCGCGGATTCCTGCACGCCGTCGCGCTGGGGCGCGATCCCGTGCAGGCCAAAGTGCTGGCGTATACGGCCGGACGCATCCGCGAACGATTGCCGGCGTGCGAGTTCACCGCGATCACCGAAGCCGATCCAGTGCCCGACAACCGCCGGCATGCCTTCATCTCGCGGTTGTTCGAAGACAACCGGATCACGATCGTTCCGCTGAATCGCATCGAGGGATTCGCGGAGGATTTGCGGCGGCGCCTCGTGCAGTAGCGCTAGCCGCCGCTTTTTCCCCATGGCGGCAAGCCTCGCCGCCCGAGCAGCGCTTCCGCCGCCCATTTGCCGAGATACGACGACAGCGCCACGCCGTGGCCTGCGTAGGCCCCGAGCACGATCCCATTCGCGCTCTTCGAGTGCCGGTCGAAAACGGGGACCCACGACTCGCGGAACAGGATCGGCCCGCCCCACCGATGCGTGAACCGAGTCTTCTCGAGCGCCGGATGCAGCTTGCGAACCCGCGCCTCGAGAGACGCGAGCAGGCGGGAAGCGTCGCCCGAGGCGACGTTGATGCGGTCGAGATCGCGCGACTCCGGCGCCGCAACCAGGCCCGCGCCCCACACTACCGAATTGCCGCGCGACACACGGCCCCACAGATACGGGAAATCGATCGTGTAGAAAGGCTTTCGCTCCGCGAGCCCGATCGCCTCAAGCTGATCCCCGGAGAGCTGTTCGCTCGCAACCGCAAGAGTCAGGCGCGGCTCCGCTTCCGTAAGGCCTGAAAGTTCGAGCGAAAGCCCGTTCATGGCGAACAGGATTTTCCGCGCCGCGAGATCTCCTTGCGCCGTCCGCACGACCGGCGCGTCCTTCCATTCGACGCTTTCGACCGGCCGGTTCTCGAAGATCGCGGCTCCGCGCCGCTGCGCCGCGCGCGCCAGGCCGCTCACCAGCTTCCCCGGATCGAGCGTGCCTCCCGGCAGTTCGTTGACGACGCGCAGCCGCCCGGAATCGCTCCAGTCGATTCGCGAGTCTTTCGGGCCTCCGCTGCGGCCGATCTCCCACGCGCCCGGCAGCGACACGTCGCACTCCACCTCGAGCGCCGCGAGAATTTCCTTGAATCCCGCGAGGACGTCGCCCAGGCCCGGAACGTCGCCCGCCGCCGTTTCCGGCAGGACGATTCCTCCCGTGCGTCCGCTGGCTCCCGCGCCGATCTGCGACGCTTCGAGCACGGCCACCGACTTCTCCGGCGCCAGCATGCGCAGCCATGCAGCCGCAGCCAGGCCGGTGAAGCCCGCACCGATCACCGCGAAATCCACTTCGCGCGGAAACGGCGCCGCCTCCGGCCGGAAATCGATGCTCCAGGGATGAGTGCCCCAGTTTCTGGCGGTGGCGGGAGTGTGCATCGAGAGACCTCGGTTCAGGCCTGCGCTGCGGGCTGGCGGGACTTCGGATTGCAAAGGAGCGGCCCGCGAGCACCCAAACGTCCGGGCCGCCCTTCGGTTCGATTGCCTACAGGATGCTCTCGGTCCAGTTCTCGAGCGTGTGCTTCAGCTTGCCCATAAACTGGTGCGCGACGGCCCCATCGACGACGCGATGGTCGTAGGAGAGCGTGAGGTAAACCATGGAGCGAATGGCGATGGCGTCGTCGATCACCACCGGCCGCTTCTCGATCGTGCCCAGGCCCAGAATCGCGACGTTCGGCTGGTTGATCACCGGCAAGCCGAACAGGCCGCCGAAAACGCCGGGGTTCGTGATCGAGAACGTGCTCTCGGCCACTTCTTCGGGCTTGAGCTTTTTCGCGCGCGCGCGCTCGGCCAGGTCGTTGATGGTGCGGGCGATGCCGAGGAAGTTCTTTTCCTCGGCGTTCTTGATCACCGGAACGATCAAGCCCCAGTCGAGCGCCACCGCGATTCCGATGTTGCATTCCTTGTGCAGCACGATGTTCGTGCCGTCCACCGACGAATTCACCGTGGGGAACGCGCGCAGCGCCTCCGCGGCGGCGCGCACGAAGAACGGCATGAACGTCAGCTTCGTGCCGGAGACCTGCTCGAATTTGTCCTTGGTCTTCGCGCGAAGCGTGGCGATTCCGGTGACGTCCGCCTCGTCGACCGAATAGACGTGCGGCGAAACGCGCTTCGACAGGACCATGTGCTCCGCGATGCGCTGCCGCATCACGGACATAGGCTGGACTTCGTAGCGCCCGAAATACATCTTCTCGCGAGGCACGGCCGTTTCGAGCACCGCCGAGGCCGTTGCGCCTCCCGCAGGCGGCGGTGGCGGCGGAGCAGCCGGCGCACGGAACGGAATGGCCCCGCCTGCCGGTGCGCCTTCGACCGACCGCGCGCTGCTGTCTTCCACCGCGGCCATGATGTCGCGCTTGCTGACGCGCCCTCCCGCCCCGGTTCCCGGGACATGCGCCAGGTCGATGTGGTTCTCGCGCGCGATCCGTCGAACCAGCGGAGAGCTGCGAATCTTTTCGCCGCTCGCGGCGACAGCTGGTTGCGCGGCTGGCGGCGCGCTGGCGGCTGGGGGCGCGGACGGAACAACCTTTGGAGTCGGCGCAGGAGCCGGAGGCGCTGCGGCCGGTTTCGCCGCCTCTCGGCGCGGGGGCGCCGGCGCGGAAGCCGGCTGCGACACTGCCGCAGCCGTTCCGTCGGCGTCGATCAGCGCAACAATCGTCTGAATCGGCACCGTCTGCCCTTCGTTGACCTTGATTTCCCTCAGCACGCCCGCAGCGGGCGACGGAATTTCCGCGTCCACCTTGTCGGTCGAAATCTCGAACAGCGGTTCATCGCGCTCGATCTTGTCGCCCGGCTTCTTCAGCCACTTCGTGATCGTGCCTTCGAAAATGCTCTCCCCCATCTGGGGCATGATTACGTCGACAGCCATCGCTCTCTCCTCTGGGTCCGCTTACGCCGCGCTCAAACATTCCTCGTGCCACACGCCCGGAACTCCCTCGAGCGTGTAAATCTCGTCCCCCCCGTGAAACAGGCTGACGGCCTTCACCCGAGCCACGCGCCCCGCGTACTCCACCTGGTCCGGCTCGAGCTCGTTGTGGTACTGCCCGGCCTCGAGAAACGCCTCCAGGAAGGCGCGGTCGGCGATTCGCACTTCGGTTCCGACCTCGAACTCCACGTTGTTGACGCCCTTCGTTCGTCCCATGAGTTAGCCTGCCTTCCCTGCCTCAGTATTTTGCCAATTCTCGCGCGGCGGCGACAACTCTTTCGACATCCGGCAAGAACCGCTGCTCGAGCGGCGGCGCGTACGGAACCGGCGTGTCGAGCGCCGTGACGCGCACGATCGGACCGTCGAGATCCTCGAACGCGCCTTCGCACACGATCGCCGCGATCTCGCCGGCGATGCCGCCCGTGCGCGTATCTTCATGAACGATCAGCAGCTTGTTCGTCTTCTTCACCGAATTCAAGATCGTGTCGCGATCGAGCGGCAGCAGCGTGCGCAGGTCCACTACTTCCGCGTCGATGCCTTCCTTCTCGAGCTGGCCCGCCGCTTCCGCCGCCGTGTGCGCCATCGCCGCGTAGCTGAGGATCGTCAAGTCCCGGCCCTCGCGCCGGATGGCCGCCTTGCCGATCGGAACCGAATAATCGCCCGCGGGAATCTCCTCTTTGATCCGCCGGTACAGGAACTTGTGCTCGAAGAAGAGCACGGGATTGTTGTCGCGGATCGCGGACTTCAGCAGACCTTTCGCGTCGTACGCCGTCGACGGATATACCACCTTCAGCCCGGGCGTGTGCACGAAATACATCTCGGGATTCGCCGAGTGGAACGGCCCGCCGTGCACGCCGCCGCCCGACGGCCCGCGCAACACCACCGGCACGGGCGCGCCCCAGCGGTAGTGCGATTTCGCGAGAAAATTCGTCACCTGGTTGAAGCAGCAGGCGATGAAATCGATGAACTGCATTTCGGCCACGGGCCGCAGGCCGAGATAACTCATGCCGCAGGCCGCTCCGACAATCGCCGTTTCGCTGATGGGCGCGTCGATCACGCGTTCCGGGCCGAACTTGGCGAGCAGCCCTTCCGTAACCTTGAACGCGCCGCCGTAGACGCCGATGTCTTCGCCCAGCGCGACCACGGTCGGATCGCGGTCCATCTCCTCGAACAACGCCTGGCGGATGGCTTCGAGCATCGTAATCGCGGCCATCAGCGTCTCCCTCGTTTGTCGCGGCGCTCGCGCGCAAACGCTTTGTCCTTGGGACCCCGCCCGAACGGAACGCGCGGCGCCGAATCCTTTCCGTCATCGGTCTTCGCGGCAGCCTTCGTCCCGGCCTTCTCCGCTTTCGCGCCCGGCGCTGCGGCCTTCGCGCCGTTGCCTTCGGCCGCCACTTCCTTTGCTCCCGGTATTTCCCCGTCGAGTCCGCCGAAGTGGTGCACTCTCCATTCGGCGCTCACGCTGGCCTTCGGCGGCATCACTTCTTCCTTCGGCCGCTGCCATTTGGGTTCGATCGCGTGGCAGCCTTCGCAGTACACGCCCTGTTCGGCGAGCTCCGGCGGCGGCGACGGCGACTCTTCCGCAAACTTCTGCTCCTCGTCGAGTTCGCGTTCGATGCGCGCATCGATTTCGGATTTCTTCTTCGCGTCCCACACCTTGTGTTCCGTCAGGTACTTTTCGTACAGGACGATCGGGTCGCGGGCCTTCCAGTAATCAAACATCTCCTTGGGGACGTAGTCGGCCGGATCGTGCTGCGCGTGCCCTTTCATGCGCATCGTCTTCGCTTCGATCATCACGGGACCGTTGCCGGCGCGGCACTCGTCCACCGCATGCTTCGTCGCGCCGTACACTGCCAGCACGTCGTTGCCGTCCACGCTCTTGCTCGCGATGCCGTACGCCCGCGCGCGGTCCGCCAGGTGCTTGAGCGGCACCTGCCGCGACACCGGAGTCGAATACGCCCACTGATTGTTCTCGAGAATCAGCACGAACGGCGCGCGCTGCGCCGCCGCGAAATTCAATCCTTCGTGGAAAGCTCCCGTCGAGCTGCCGCCGTCGCCGATCCACGTGAGCGTCACGATGTTCTGGCCCAGGTAGCGCCCGGCCATCGCCACGCCCGTCATCACGGGAATCAGGTCGCCGAGCATCGAAATCGGCGAAACGGTGTGCCGCACCTTCAGATCACCGAAGTGGCTCGTCCCGTCCTTGCCCAGCGTCGGCGACGTGTACTTCGCCATGTGCTGCGTGAAAATGTCGCGCGGCTTGAATCCCTTCACCAGCAGCGCCCCGATGTTGCGGATCATCGGCGCCAGCCAGTCGCGCGGCTCGAGCGCGTACGCGCTGCCTACCGAAATCGCTTCCTGCCCGAGGCTCGAGTACAGCCCGCCCACGATCTTGTTCTGCCGGAAGAGCCGCACCATCCGCTCTTCGAGCTGGCGGTTGAGCTGCATGTAGTAATAAAGCTCCAGCTGCTGCTCTCGAGTCAGCGAATGGCTCACGCTCGGCTCCCTCTTGCAGCTTCCGTTTCCGCCGGCAAGCCGGCGAATTCCGGCTTTCGCTCGCCGCGCGACAAGGCTTCTTCGAGTTCGTCTCGCGTGACGGAAATCATCTCTTGCCCGAACACTTCTCCGAAATGAGCTTCAAGCCGTTTACCCGCTTCGTCGCAACGCACCGCGCGACCGAGCAGGCGTTCGAGCGAAGTGGCGCGCCGGTCGGCGATGCCGCACGGAACTATCAAATCGAAGTACCGGAGATTGGTCGACACGTTGAACGCGAATCCGTGCGACGTCACCCAGCGGCTCAAGTGCACGCCGATCGCAGCCAGTTTTTCTTCGCCCGCGGGCGTTTCCACCCAGATGCCGTGCTTGCCCTCCACCCGCTTCGCTCGCAGGCCGTAATCCGCGGCCGTTCGAATCATCACCTCTTCGAGTTGCTCGACGTACCAGCGAACGTCCCGCCGATGCTCCGCGAGGTCCAGAATCGGATAACCGACCACCTGCCCGGGGCCATGATACGTGATGTCGCCGCCGCGGTCCGTCGCGTGGAACTCCACGTTCATCTGCTTGAGCAATCGCTCGCCGGCACGCAGGTTTTCGCGCTTGCCGTTGCGTCCGAGCGTGATCACGTGCGGATGCTCGCAAAAAAGCAGAACGTCGGGGATCGCGCCGCCTTTGCGCGCTTCCACCAGCCGTCGCTGCAGTTCGCATGCAGCGCCGTAGCGAATCACGCCCGCGTTCGCCGCCCAGCACATTGTTCGCTCTCGTCTAGCCATTTATGCTTCTGTCTAAGCGGGATAGCAAGACCGCCGCGCCATGCCATTTCGCCAAGCCCGATTTGCAAGGTGCGGGAGGCTGCAAACAAAAAACGCCCGCCGTTCCACCTCACCAGATCCATCCGCTAGAAGTTAATCGCCAGCCCGCGCACGGCGTTGAACGCGTCGCCCATCGCTTCCCACACCGTGGGATGCGCATGAATCGTCGCGGCCATGTCGTCGAGCGTGGCTTCGAGCCCCAGCGCCGCCGTCGGCTCGGAAATAATCTCCGTCGCGAGCGGCCCGATCGCGTGCACGCCCATAATCTCGCCGTACTTCGCGTCCGCCACCACCTTGATGAAGCCGTCGTGCATGCCGAGAATCGTCGCCTTGCTGTTCGCAAGAAACGGGAACTTCCCGGTCTTCACGTCGTATCCCGCTTCGCGCGCCTGCTTCTCCGTCAGCCCGATCGAACCGATCTGCGGCTCGCAGTACGTGCAGTTGGGGCAGCGCTTGCGGTCAAACGGCTGCACTTCCTTGCCGGTCATGCGTCCCGCCGCGATAATGCCTTCCATCGATGCTGCGTGCGCCAGCTGAGGCAACCCCGCCACGATGTCGCCGATCGCGTAGAGCTTCGGCTCGTCCGTTTCGAGGAAGGCATTCGTATGCACGAAGCCGCGTTCTACCTTCGCCTTCGTCTTCTCGAGCCCGATGTTCTCCGTCAGCGGCCGCCGGCCGACAGCGATCAACACCTTCTCGGCCGCAATCGTCTGCGCTTTGCCCGACTTGTCCGTGAACGCCACCGTCGCGCCCTTCGCATCCTTCTTCACCGAATCCACTTTCGCGCTCGTCTCGACGCGAACGCCCTTCTTCCTGAACGCCTTCTCGAGTTCCGGCGAAATCTCCTCGTCCTCCAGGGGAACGATCCGCGGCAGCATTTCGAGAATCGTCACTTCGGTTCCGAACGTGCGAAAGATCGACGCAAACTCGACGCCCACCGCGCCCGCGCCTACCACCACCAGCGACTTCGGGATCGCCGGCAGCATCAGAATCTCGCGATTGGCCAGGACCGTTTTCCCGTCGATCTCCACGTCCGGCAGCGACCGTGCTTCCGAGCCTGTCGCCAGCATCGTGTACGTCGTCTCGAGTTCCGTCGTCTTGCCGTCTTTCTCCGCCGAAACTCGTCCCGGCCCCGCGATTCGTCCCCAGCCTGTGATCGACTCCACCTTGTGCTTCCGGAACAGCGAAGCAATGCCCATCGCGTGCTTCTTGACGATCTTGTCCTTCCGCGCCAGCATCGCGGCCCAATTGATGTTCACGCCCTTGACTTCGAACCCGAACTCCTCCGCGCGCTGGAAATAGTCGTAAATATCCGCGTGATGCAAGAAGACTTTCGTCGGGATGCAGCCCACGTGCAAGCACGTTCCGCCGAGGAATGGGTCCTTTTCGACGACCGCCGTCTTCAGCCCCCACTGCGCCGCGCGGATTGCCGCGACATACCCTCCCGGACCGCTCCCGATGATTACGAGATCATATTTGGCCAAACGACTCCTCCGCCCCAACGATGTGCGTGCTGATACTCCGATAGATGAATGGCCCTATTAGATGCATGGCAGGATGGCTACGATTGCGGCGCGTCCCAGTCGCACAAACGCAGTATCTTAGCAGCCGCCATCCGCCCCTGCAACCACCGCCGCCTCGTTCCGCGGGGAACGGCCGGTCTTGACAACAGGCTGTGCGTCGACCAACATACGCCGCCAAATTGACGTTCGGGGCATCCGGTGCATGGCCGCTTTCCTGCTTGTACTATTGGCTCTCGCGGTCGCTTTCCACTTCTGGGCCAAAGCGCGCCTGGAAGGAACATGGACGACCGCACGTTTTCTCGCCTTGGTGTTCGGCGCTTTGGCGCTGGCTGCAATCGTCTCGCTGCCAGTGATGCTCGTTTCCCCGAGCACCTTGCAAGCACACGAGGGGCTTGCGATCGCCCTCATGCTGGTGGCAATCACCGCCGGCGTAGTTTTGTTGGCCGTCTGCGCGAATCGATGGAAGAAACGCCTCTGAGTCGGCCGCCAGTTAACCCGGCGCACGTCGGCTGGTTCTGGATTGAACGGGAGCCTGAGGAGGGAAGGGATTCATGAAGAAGAAGCGCGTCATTCTATTGCTCGTCGCGGTCTTCGCCGTCTTCATTCTGTTCAAGATTTTTGGAAGCTCCGAGCCATCCGACTCTCCGGCATCCGGCGGAAGGACTCCCTCCGCGCAAGCTCCCGATTCCCCGGACGCGGATTCTGACGCGGACGACGACGCGGATTCCAGCCGCGGCGACGACTCCCGGAATTCGGGGGCGGGCTTCGGCGCCACGAAGCAAGTCGAAATCGTCGACCCGTTTTTTAATAATGCGGTGGCCTACACGCTCACGATTCCGGAGGACTGGGTGTTTGAGGGCACTGTGCTCCACGGCCCCGGCTGCATGGTGGATTACACGAGCGTCGTCTACCGCGCCTACAGCCCCGATATGCAATTCGGCGTACAGGTGGCGCCAACGCAAACCTGGTACTGGGCTGACAATCCGAGCGCGCGGCCGACGGGTCAGGTCTGCAAGTACCTGCCGGCCATATCCGCCGCCAACTACGCCGCTTTCTTCGCCGCGCGCATGCGCCCCGATGCCCAGCTTGACGGTGCCGAGCAGTCGCCCGACGTCGACGACTTCTTCGCTCGCATCGAAGAGAACAACCAAAAGGGCCTCGCGCAGGCTCAGGCAACCAACGCGCAGCCCAGCATGCATGATTCGGGCGACGCTGCGCGTCTTCGCATTCACTACGACTGGGAGGGCCGCAGCGAGGAGGAATGGCTCGACGTTCGCGTGCTGAACCGCGACATCGCTCGCTTCATGATGGTCTATCCCGAGGGAGGCGGCCCGGGCCGCGTGGGGCGGTCGCAGTTCCAGATTTTAACCGTCGCGCTTACCGGCTATCGCGCGCCCAAGGGCAAGCTGGATCGCTACGGGGCGGCGCTCGCTGCGATTGCGAAGTCGCTCGCTCAAGATCCTGACTACAAAGCAGCCGCCGACGGTCACGTGTGGGACCAGCTCCGGCGCCAGGCGGCGGCCAGCGCCCAGATCACTCACACCATCGTTCAGGCCAGCGAAGAGCAGATGCGGATCAACGCCGAGAACGCTCAGGCGCAAATCGCGAACATCCAGCGGCAGGGGCAGGAATTCCGGGACAACATGGAGCGTGAAGGCGAAATTCGCCACCAGAACGTCATGGCGCAGATCGATGCGCAGACGGCGCACGCGCGCGACGTCCAGGATTACTTGCTCGACCAGCAGTATTACGTCAACCCGGACACCGGCGAAACCGCCACTCTGGGCGGCCGCTACAATCACGCGTACGCGAACGGCCCGGCCAGCAGCAATTCGACTGCGTACCTACAGACGGACGGCGCGTACAACCCGAATGGCATCCTCGGGTTCAATTGGACCGAACTCCAGCCGATCCACCATTAGCCGGACGCTTCGTCTCAGCAACGGGATCGGTCAGCGAATCTCTGCAAACGCCGCATAACTGTGCGGCTCCAGGCTGATCCGGAACGTCGTTCGTTGCGGCCCGAACTGGCGCCCTGCTGGCGCTCTCTCGCCGTGGACCACTTCGCCCGTCACGACATTCTTCAATTCCCAAATGTCGCCGGTTACGGCGGCGCTCACCTCCGCCCTCGTGTCCAGAAACGACTCGACGATGAACGTCCCGTTGTCGTACGCAAACAGGCTGACCTTGCTCGGCGCGTCCAGCCGGACCGGAAAATCCCCGAGTATGTAGCTCTTGATCGCGCTCAGCACTTCCGGCGGCAGGTTGTAAAGATCGGTGAAATTATCGGGAATCGTCAGCACGAACAGGATCCCCTTCGAATAGCGGTCCATGATCAGCAGTGGAGACCCGTTCCCGCTCGCGATTCCCCGGACCAGCGGCCACGCATCATTCGTCAGAAACCGGATTTCCGGAATCAGCACTTCTGGATTCTGCTTCTCGCCCAGTGCGTTTCCGCCGCCTGCGCCGAACGCTCCGACGTAATCGCGCACTGCTACCCTTCGGCCCGTCGACCGCAGCTCCACGATGTCCTCGATCCCCTTGCCTTCGAGCGCGCGCAGCAGCCCCGACGTAATCACCACATTTTTCCCCGCCTGCAGTTGCGCCTTGATCTTGCTGGCGATCTCTGGATCGAACTTCGCCGACTCGGTCAGCAGCACCACGTCGGCATTCACCGGGAACGACGGCTGCAGATCGATGGGAATGCCGACCATCCCGAGAAAGTTGTGCAGAAAATCCTCGCCCACGGATTGATACGGCTTGTAACTCTCGATGCCGATCGGTCTCCCCAGTTGCCCGACGATCGGATCCACCTGCTTCAGCGAATATCCCGCCACGCGCGCCATCGTCGGCGCCGTTGACCGGCCCGGATCGCGATACGCGAGCATCTGGTCGTAGTCGAAACTCGTGTGCAGGTCCTTCCACGCGTCGCGGTCTCCCGGCGTCACCGGCTGCAGCAATCCTCCCCAGTAGAACAGCGTGATCTCCGGCGCCTTCGCGAACACCGTGTCCCACAGCTGCTCGGCGTAGCGGTCCACGTAGCGGATGGAAAACGTGTCTACCCACCCGCCGCCGTTTCCGCCCGGCTTGATGTTCCCGAAGTACCGGAAGATCTGGTAGCTCTCGTACTGCTGCAAATTCTGGTCGGTGATCACCGGGTCGCGCGTTTCCGTCCCCGTGTAGATGCCGTCGAATAGTCTCGGTTCTTTGTCGAGGTCGAACCCCGAGCCCTGAAAGTGCTCGTACCAGTTCGGAAACTTGATGATCACCTTCGCCTTTGGATTCACCGCCTTGATCGGCCCAATCACCAAATCGCGCGCGGCGTCGTCCATCAGGTCGAGCCGGAACTGCGTCCAGCTCTTGCTGCCTTTCGCGGCAATGTCCGAATCGCGCTTCGTGTCGACGAAAAAGAAATCGTCGAGAATGATTTCGTCGAAATGTCGCGCCGTCAGCTCGGCCACGTGCTTCACGTACGCGCGGTCGCCAGGATCGGTGTAGCAGAACGATTCGAACTGCCGCGCCTCGTTGCCCGTCAGCGCTATTCCGCCCGCCACCTGCACGCCGTGTTCGCTGAAGAACTTCTTCACCTGTTCGATCAGGTTGTCACCGGCGATCTGCCGGCTGCGATACGTCTCGATGTACACCTTGTCGACATCCACCTGCCGGCTGATCGTTTCCCAGCTGTTCGCGAGCCATTTCGGATCCTCCATCTGCTTCACGACGCCGACTGGGATGTACACCGCCACGCGAAAATTCTTGTAGTGCTGTTGCGCCCGCGCCGCGCCGGCAAAAAGCAGAACAAGACAAATAACGCATGGCGTGATTCTCGCCTGCCGTCGAAATTCAACTCTCATTGCTGCACACTCCTCCGCGATTCCTGAGTTCCGCGGAAGCATATCCTCTGCTTCTGTCACGGATGATATTTGCGTCGAACTCTTGCATGGTCACTGTGGGCGCTCGTTTCCACAGTCCCAGGGTCTTCAACCGTGCCGCAACTCCGGTTTCTGCGCCCTCTTGTAGCTGAACAGCTCGTGGCATTCTTTGCGGAGAAATCCGCCCGTGACCGGAATGATGTGGTTGCCCTTCTCGAAGACCAGCCGGCACGGGATCAGGCACGCTCGCCACTTGTAGTCTTCCGTGCCGTGCTTGCGGCCGTACGCGGCGATGTCCTCTTGCGAGACGCCGTACACCACCGCACCAATTCGAGACCACACGCAGGCGCCCGCGCACATGGCGCAAGGCTCGTGGGTCGAGTAGAGGACAAAGTCCGGCAGGTAGCGGCCGTAGCCGCTCGATACGTATTTCAGTGTTTCCAGTTCGACGTGCTTGATGCTCGATCCCGACGTTTTCACCCGGTTGCCCGCGCTCGCAATCACCAGTTCGCGCCTGCCCATCAGACGCGTGATCACCGCGCCGATCGGATAGTCGCCTCGATCGCCCGCGCGTTTCGCTTCCTCGACGGCCAGTTCCATGAACTTCTTCCGCGGTTTGTAGGAAGCGGGAATCATGCCGCTCGATTATATCCGTTTGTGTCCAACACCTCCTTGCGCCGCGTCCAGAAATACAGCGCGAACGCCCCGGCCGTCAGCACCAATCCGGCGCCGAATTCAGTCGTGATGTACAGCGTTCGGCCCACCGGCGCCGTCATCCGGTCGAAAATCGCCTGAATGAAAAGGTTGTGGCTCGCATGCAGCATCGCGGCCGGCCACAGGCTGCCGGACTTCAGCCGCAGCCAGCCTAGGATGTAGCTGTCGGCGATCACCATCAGCGTGAAGCAGCTCAACGCGAATGCCGGTCGCGTGCCCGCGTTGTAGTCCGCGAACAACAGCCCGGGATAGTGCCACACCGCCCAGATGCATCCGCTCAGCAGACAGCCCCACGTGAAGCCGGCCTGCTTCACCAGCCTTGGAAGTAGAAATCCCCGCCAGCCAATCTCCTCTCCCAGTGAGCGCGACATGCTGCTGATCACGCCCAGCGTCGCGTAGCCGGGCACTGCCAGAAGCAGCGCCGCCGCGCGCGGCCACTGCGGAAACCCGAAAGCCGCTCCCCACGGAGCGGCGAATGCCGAGAATGCGAATGACCCGGGAATCGCCGCCCACGTCACAATGTAAACGGGCAACGCGTACACGACCGGAATCACGTAAGCCGCCGCCACATATCGCGCGGGCCGCCAATTCCAGCCCAGCGTTGCCAGGTCGATTCGGAATAGCGCGCACGTGGCGAACGCCGCGAATGCCGGGCACCACATCACCAGCGACACTACCAGCCCGTTTCCGGCGCCAATGTGACCCGTGTGGATCATGAAGTAGTACGGCAGGCACGAGAACCCATATGCCAGCAGCAGGAACGCGAGGATCTGTTTTGTCAGTGGTCGCATGTCGCCGGGCATCTTACCACCGCGCCCGTCTCCGCACCGGACCATTCAGGTCTGGGACGTGACACTTGCTCTGAGCGGTTTACATACGAGATCAAGTCATCTTCAGAAGCCAGACTGTTCCGTCAGGCTGCTTGAAATCCATGCGAATAATGTAGGGAGGTTCGTCGCTGACCCAGTATTTCAGCCTTCCAATATCCGTGTTGCTCTCGACGATCCAGGCTCTCACCCGTCTGTTTGGGCCGGCCTCGACGATCTCGGAACCCGTCACCCTCATCGTGACCCAGGAGATTGTCTCCGGGTGATCGCCCTCCGAATAAGAGGGATAGGTTGCCGAGAAACCCTCTTTCAGCGGAAGAGCGGCCCACAGCACCGCGTAGACTCCGCCGTAAAAATCAAACGCGGGTCCGGTCGGCGCGTCTCTGGTTTCCGTTTTTCCGTTCTCGAGCGTTTCAATGTTCATGGACTTCGCGCCGAACCTGATCGTCAGTCTGGAATCTTCACCGCCCACCACATGTTTCTCGTAAATCCGCAGGACCGGCGCGAACGTCTTGCGGTCGAACACGTTCACATTCCGGGTCGTGGCCGCCGCTTCGCCGTTGCTCCGTCTGAAAGTTGCTGTTTGCGTCCGCCGCAGACACTCTCTGCCCTCCATCGTGACGAGAGCCACATCGTCGTTCCAGGTTCCCGCATCCTCTAGAACTTGTCCGTCGGGAAGTGTGCGCGTCATCTTCCACTGATTGGTGTAAGGCCGGAGCCACACTCCGTTGACGATCGGGTCCCCCACATTGATCCGCAAGCCGGCCGGCTCCTGTCCCCTCGCACCCTGCGGCAGGAATGCAGCCAGCCCTGCAACGACAAAGGTCGCGACCTTATTCTTCACGTTTGTTCCCCCTTTTCAGGCGCCCCACGGCCTCGTTTACTGCATTGGACGCAGACGGGAGAACTCCGTAACCATCCAGCCGTGAGGTACCTTACCTCGGAGGGATGCGGTCGCCAGCGGCAGAGCCTGCCCGAAATCGGAGTGCCCACGCCAGCAACGCGCCTGTAGCCGCGCTTACAGGCACCACTGCCGTATGCCACAGGAGTACATGAGGCGCCTCGAAATTCGCACAGTGAAGCTCCAACATTGCCAAACCGGCCAGGCCGGCAAGTGTGCCCCCTGCCAGTCCTGCCGCAATGGAATTCACCGCAAAGCCGCGGCGTAGCACCCACCAGCTCGCCAAACCGGTCGGGAACGCGTGCAGGAGACCGGTCATCAGGCACACGATGCCTGTGGACACAAAGTGCTCGGTCCGGTAATCGCGGAACAGCGCGGCAAACAAGCCGATCAGCGCCAGGCTGCCGATCCCCAGAAGCACACCGGGAGCGATGCGGCGCCGGCTTCCAGGAATCATTTCTCCGATGAATCCTGCGGCTGCTATCCATGCCAGCACACCCAGAGCCGGAAAAATCAGCGCGCGCTCCCACACACTCAGTTTTTCGGCGCCGCCGAATCCCGCCCGGGCCGCACCGGCCAGTGCGACGGCCGCGCAAACCAGAACCAACCCGCTTGCCAGCGCCCATGTCGGCGGCAGGGGACGTACGGGCTCCATTGACGACTTGATCGAGCCGCCAACGCGTTCGAGCAGCGCGCGGTCCACTTCATGCGGAGCCTGCGCGGCCCTGTTCAGGACTTCGTCAACATCCCTGTCTCTCACGACGGTCCTCCGCTACGCCCCTTCCTCAGTCCCATCGCGTTCATCTTTTCCCTCAGCTTCTCATACGCCCTGTGCGCTTTCTGTTTCACCGAGCCCACGCTCGACGACGTCGCGCGCGCCACCTCCTCCAGCGACATTCCCGCTACCTTCAACATCTCAATCACCTCGCGTTGGCTTTCTGGAAGGGGCGCCAGGAGCGCTTCCAGTTCGTCAGTACCGAACTCCTCGTGGGCTGCCGCCGCTTCTGACATTTCCTCCAGTTTCCGTTCGCGCGCCGTAATGCGAATTGCCTTTCGGTAATGATCCACGCGAACGTGCCGCGCAATCGCATAGAACCACGGCAGCAGCGGCTCGCCGGGGCGGTAGGTGCGCCGCACCTTGTGAATCCGCAGCCACGTTTCTTGCAGCAGGTCATCTGCGTCCGCCCGGCTCGCGAATTGCACCACAAAGAACCGGTGAAGTTGCGGGCTTACGTGATCGATTAAGGCTGTGGCCGCGGCGAAATCGCCCGCTTGATAACGGGCCATCAGCGTCTCGAGACTCTCAGGGCGCATGGGATAGGCGGTCTTCACCCAATCCTTACCAGTATCAACGTATCCCTGCGCTCGGTCTACCGGCGTCATCTCCCACCCTTAGCCGCGGGTCCGTGCCCATCTCATTTAAAGAGTATTCGCTCCAGACCGGCCAAAAGTTACGCTGTCGTTCTTCAATTTCTGATTTTGTGAACCCCCCGGGCTGTTGCCCCTCCGCACCGTAACTTTTCTCCGCGCGGGAGCGAATACCTCGCTGATGAAGATGCGGTTGGCGGGCGCCTCAGCTCGTATCCGGACCGCACATTCACCACAAATTTCAAGGAGAACTTAGATGACTCTCGGCAAACTCGGGAAGTTTTGTCTGCTCGGTTTGATGCTTTCGCTCTTGGGAGCGGCGACGGCCGTCCGTGCCGATTCCGCTCGAAACGCGTGGGTGGTCACTTCGACCAACGCCGCCAAGAACCAGCTTCTCGTTTACAACTTCAGCGGCAAACTCGTCCAGACGCTCTCCACGCAGGGTCAAGGGGGCGCCAGCGGTAACTCGGGCGGTATCGATGCTGATCGCGGCCTCGTCGCCGTTGTCAATTTCGGGTCGAAGACCGTCGCCATATTCGAACGATGGGACGACGGCGGCCTTCATTTCAAACAGCTGGTCCCGGCGGCCTCGAGTCCACTCAGCGTGGCTTTTGGTCACGACCATCTCTACATCCTCGGCGCCACCACCGTTGAATCTCACCGCCTGTTCGGATCCGACACGAGTGTTGGTGCCGACGGCGTGGTTACGCTGCTCAAGGCGGATGGTTCTGCAGCCCAGGTCGGCGTTCTCCCGAATCAGCTCATCATCACCGAGAAGAGCAACACGATTGAGACCGTAAACCTGCTTCCCAACGGTGCCGTGAGCGGCTTTCCCACGCGCGTCGCAAATATTCCTTCGAATGTCAACGCCCCCTTTGGCTTGATCACCCGCGGCAACGATGCCTACGTAACAATCGCCCACGCCAATGAAATCACCCTCGTCCGCAACGGCACGGTTCTCACCGTCACTGGCTCCGGCACGCAGAACGCCCCTTGCTGGCTCGCGCTCGTCGGACCTTTTCTCTATTCCAGCAATTCACCGAGCATGTCCGTTTCTCGCTATGCCGTCTACGGCCAAAAGATCGTCCAGGACGCGGCGGTCGCGGCGTCGTTCAATGGTGCCCCCACCGATATCGCGTCGGGTGAGGGATTGGTCGCCGTGATCGATGGCAGCGGCATGCTCTCTCACCTTTCGATCTTCTCCATCGACGAGGACGGCAACCTGACGCTGCGCAGCGTGAACACGATCGGCGGGGCAGCCAACGGCGTTGCCGTCGTTCGCGGCGACAGGGACTAAACTGGTTGTTCCTATCCGTCGTCGGTGGCGCGGGAGTTTCGTACCGCTAGGCCCGCGTTGACACAAAAAAGGGCGGCCGCTTCTCTCGAACCGGCCGCCCCTCCATTCACCCGCTGAATTTCAGGTTCCTTACTCCATCTCGATCTTCTGAAACGTGAACGATATCGACTCGGTCGGTCTGTCTCCCCCGCTGGACTGCACCGAGCTGATAATCACGTCCATGAACTGGTAGTGCTTCCATACGCCGCCATCCAGGAGGTCGAGCTGTGCCGTGGGGAAGTGCTTGCCCGAGGCGCAGGCCTGTGCGAGCAAAGGTGACGCCTTATCGATTTCCTTTCTGACTTGAATCGTGCCTGCATGGGATCCGCCGGATGCTCCCGCCCCCGTCGACATTTTCGCCGCGTCCCTCGCTTGGCCTTTGGCCGCGCCATCGCTGATGCTGCGCTTATCGACAGCGCTGAGGGCAAACCAGTTTCTATGCGCCGCATCCGTCGCTTCACCCTTCACCGGGCCTTCCGCGGATTCCAGCCGCAGATACGCGACCGCCGGAGCGGGCGGCACTGTGGGCGGAGCGGGCTTTGCTACCGGCTTCGTCGGCGAAGTCATGGCCGTATTCGCCGCGCCTCCGCTGGCCGGGGAAGCCATTGTCCGCGGCTTCGCTGCTGTTTGTGCGCGCGAAGCGCCACAAAACCCCAGGGAAAATGCCAATACCACTGCTGCCGCAGGAAGATGCTTCTTCCGTAGGTTCATGTAAGAGCCTCCCAAACGTTAATTTGCCTCTGGCAAACGACGTGTGGCTCTATTGTGAGGCGATTCCTCGCGGACACAGGCTCCGCATGGCCGCCTGCTACGTGAAATGCACCGCCCTGCGTGCTCTTAACTCTCAACCGTCAACGCTCGACTTTCCCTGGTACTAGCTCTTGACAATTGCCCTTAACTATGCTATACACAGCTATCCTTAAAAATAAGAATAATTAATTGTGTGCGCGGGCGCGGGTTTCGGGGTCTGTACTTGCAGACCCTGAGGCTAAAGAAGTCCGCTGCGGCGGATTGCGTCCCGGGCTGCGCTCGCTGGACGTGTGTGCGTGCGCGGAAAGGGGGGCTTGGCGGTGCAGGGCGAACGGGGCTGCTGGGTGCTGTGTTCCTCGGGGCCATATCGGCCCGCAATTTCTAATCGCAACAGTTCAGGATTAGAATTCCGCCTAACTTGTAGAAAACAAAGAACGGTCGCTGCGTCTAATCGCAACAAATCACGGCTTTGGGGCTTCGAACCTCTCCACTGCGATCTTTCTCCGCGCCTCTGTGTCTTTGTGGCAAATCGTGCCTGGACGTCGCAGCTCCTGCCAATTTCTAATCGCCAAATTCGAATATTAGAATCCCCTCTAAGTTGTTCAAAACAAACGACGGCACCCCCGCTCTAATCGCCAAATTTCCCGAAATCGACGATGCGGCAAAACATCTCGCCCCTCGCCCCAGACTCCTCGCTCTCCGTTCGTTCTAATCGATACACATGTGGAAACAGAATCCGCCCTAACTCATAGAAAACAAACGACCGCGCCTCGTTCTAATCGATACAAATCTCGAGCCTCTGCCTCCTTCGCTTTGTCCGGCCTCTGTGTCTCTGTGCCTCTGTGGCAAAAGGTTTTAATCTACGGTTCGGGGATTAGAAATCGCCGTAACCCGTTGAAAACACACGACCGGCCTCATGTCTAATATACGGTTGCATGTGGCCGACGCTCAGCTAATGCGCTGGAATCGCACTGGTTTGACCACCGGGGTTCGGGTTTCGTCCTTTGCTTCCTTTGCCTCCTTCGCTTTGCCCGGCCTCTGTGTCTCTGTGCCTCTGTGGCAGATTCTTTCCGCTCGCCGCCGCTCCGCTGGAATCCCTTTTCCGGTATTTCGCATCTATCTTCGGTCGGTCGATTTGACTTCCGTCTACGGCATCGTTAAAATCGTCCATTTTGGGTGGGATGAATGGCCTCAACTGGGAAGTCAACTATGGACAAGAAGCGGCTCGACTACTACAAAAAGAAGCTGGTTGCCCGCCGGGACGAGTTGGTCCGAGGCATCGCGCGCACTGAGCAAGAGGGCCGCGAAGCCGACGAAGACCCGACGGTGGACCTCGCGGACAAGGCCGCCAACTCCTACACGAAAGAGTTTCTCTTCGGCCAGACCCACAACGATCGTTCGCTGCTGCAGCTCGTCGACGACGCCCTCGAGAGGATTCGCGAGAACTCGTTCGGCGAGTGCATCGCCTGCCATCAGGAACTTCAGCAAAAGCGGCTCGAAGCCGTTCCCTGGACGCGGTACTGCATCACCTGCCAGGAGAAGAAGGAACAGGGCCTGCTCTGATCCGCCGCTAGTCTCCGCTCGGATCAGTAGTTTTACGATCTTTTGCGCCGTCGCCGTCTGCGATAGCCTCCCCGCGCCGCTTCACCCGAAATCCGACATGCTTCTTCGAAGCACGCTCGACGCTCTGTCATCGGTGCTCTTTCCGGCCCCCTGTCGAATCTGCGGCAAGATCCTCACGAACGCGAGCCGCATCCCCATCTGCATTCCGTGTCTCGACGGTTTCGAGCGGATTTCAAAGCCCATGTGTCATTGCTGCGGCCGCCCCTTCATCTCCGTTGTGTCTGCGGATGCCATTCAGCCGCTCTGCCGTCTTTGCCGTGTCGGCTTCTACGCGTTTCAACGGGCGCGCAGCTACGCCGTCTATGACGACGCCCTCTCGAGTGCCGTTGTGCTGCTGAAGTACGAAGGCGTGCGGCGCCTCGGCGATTGGTTCGCCGCGCGATTGGCGGAGATGATCTCCCGCGATCCGGAAATATCGCGGGTCGATCTCGTCGTTCCCGTTCCGCTCCATCCTGACCGGCTTCGCGAGCGCGGCTACAATCAGGCGGAGATGATTGCGCGGCCGCTCGCCAAGAAAATTGGCGTGAAATTCGGCTCGTACCTTCTCGTGCGAACCAGGCCGCGGCCCGCCCAGCTTGTCCTCTCCCGAACCGAGCGTTGGACCTCTGTACGTGGCGCCTACGCGACCCGCGAAGGGGCCAGAGTTGACAACCTCCGCGTCCTGCTGGTAGATGATGTATTGACGACCGGCGCGACGCTGGATTCTTGCTCTCGCGCGCTCAAGAAGGCCGGAGCCGCCGCGGTTTTGGGCCTCACCGTGGCCCGCGTGGTACCCGGATGGTCCCGGCAGCATGCAAGACAGCCGTTGGAGAGCCTGGGCAAAGAAACCGCTGAGGCTCAGGGCGCATCCGATAACTCGGAGGATTTTCGGACTATTTAGGGGCGAACCGAATGGACAACCGGCTCAAGGGTGGGTTACGTCCGCGGCCGAACGTGGCGCTGAGCGGCGTTGTGCCGGACCACGTCGCCTCGAACGTCGTCGTTTCGCCTGCCGCCCGCCCCTCCGTGATGCAGGCTCCCGTCCTGGTGCTCAACGCCACCTTCGAGCCGATTAATGTGACGGCCGTGCGCCGCGCTCTCGTGCTGATGCTGAAGGGCGTCGCTCAGGCGGAAGAGACGAATCACACCGAGGTGCACTCCACATCGAAGTCCGTGCAGGTGCCTTCCGTGATTCGCCTGCTCACATACCGGCATATTCCGCAACAGAGCCGCGCTCTCTCGCGCAAAAACATTCTCCTGCGCGACCGCAACACCTGCCAGTTTTGCGGCAACGCTTTTCCTGCGTCCGAACTGACGCTCGACCACGTCATGCCCCGCTCGCGGGGCGGCCGCTCGTCGTGGGAGAACCTCGTGGCCTGCTGCTACGCCTGCAACAATCACAAGGGCGATCGCACGCCGGAGGAGGCGGGACTCAAGCTTCAGCGCCGGCCCCGGCCCTTCACCCTGCACACTTCGCGCCAGCTCATGCGCTTGATCGGGCATCGGGACGAGAAGTGGCGCAAGTATCTCTTCTACTAGATTCACTGTAGAAGAATTTTTTCGATCGATTCGACGCTTCATGCAACCTTTTCCGCCGCGGAGCGTCTAATCAATCAAACACTTCTAGGACACACCCCGGGAAGTGGTGCTGGTTCACTCCAGGCCGCTTCCCTTCCTTTTTTTCGAGCATTCGAGGCGGTGCGAAATCGGCCCTCACTGTCGAAAGACCACTTTCACGCCTCTGCGCCAGTTCTCGTTGATCCCGATTCGCGTCACATGAATTTCGGGCGACAAATATTTCACGAGCGTGTCCGTGGCGGCATGGAAACGCAGCGCCGGCGCCACCAGCCACACCAGCGGCGGCTCCGGGCTGATCTCGACGCCCGCGAAATAGCCGAATCGCTGAAAGTCCCCGATGCGCTGATGGCGACGCACTCGCAGCCAGTAATCGACCGCCTGCATCGGCAGCTGAATATTTTCGGATGCTTTCAGTTCGATCACGACGAGCCGCCCGCGCAGCGTGACTCCGAGCAGGTCCAGTACGCCGCGATCGCCGGCCGCGAGCGCCGGCACTTCCGAGTACAAATATCGCGGATGGAGCTGGGCGTTGACTCTCGCCGGCTCCTCAAGCACCAGCGTTTCGAGCCAGCGCTCCGGAGCCGCGCGGTAAAGCGGATGATTTGTTCCACTCGCGAGCGAACGGCGATGCAAATCGAGATCGCGGGCGAGGCGCTCGAGGCGCGGCTGCGTTCTCTCGGTGAGGCGTTCGCGAGCGTCGGTCAAGCCGAACGTGATTCCTTCTCGCGACCATCGCGCGAACTCCAGCCCGCGGAAGCACAGCGCGACCTCATGCGTGCCCGGCACGCTTCGAGCCGTCAGGTTGCCGGCCAGTTCGGACCCCTGCGGAGCAAGCGAGCGGACTCTCGCGACGGCATCGCGCGCGGCTGCGAGGTCGCACTCGACGTCCCGGCGCGGCACGAGCCAGCTCTCCAGGTTTCCAACGTCCGCCGGATCCATTCTTTGGACTCGCTGTTCGCGTTCGTTGAATTCGAAGATCTCGAGGCGCGCGTGCGAGGCAAGGCCGAGAGAGCGTTCACGAATGAACCGGCTGGTTCCCTCGGGAAGAAACACGCGCAGGCCGTCGACCGCGCGTTTGTCCGCATGGCTCCGGCACCAATCGAGCCAGAGGATGCCAAACGTAAGAATTCCTTCGACCGCCGTGGAGTTCTCGCCGGGCGCGATGGCGATCAAGGCGTGCTCGTGAGTCCCTTCGTGCATGCGGCCCCGAACGTAGACGCCGGAGAACGAGTGCTCGAGATCGGGAGAAGCGGAGAGGGAATCGACAGTGGAGTCGGGGAAGCGCTCGGCGAGGAAGCGGCGAAAGCGCGCGCGAAATTGCTCACGCGTGATGCGTCCGGCCGCGCGCGGGGAGTCCGTGCGAAGAAATTCCAGGCGGCCGGGCCGCGAGCGTCCGAAACGCTGAACTTCCAGCACCAGCCGCTCCGTCGATTGTTCCTTGACGCGCAGGACTCGCCGCGCGAGGGTTCGTTCGTCGGACCAGAGGTGCACGAGCGCCGACTTGCCGCTGCGGCGCACTTCGTAATGGAGGGTGGAGAGGCCGGCCAGCCATTCGCCGTCCTCCCGAACTTCAATGGCCCCTGACGCCACCAAGTCCTGTAAGGCGCGATCGAGCTCGGCCCAGTCATCCATAGACGACCGATCCTTCGTTTAGAGACAGACTTGCAACCGCTACTGCAGTACGAGGCCGATGATGCGGAAGGAAGGATACTGCTGATTCCATTCCGCGGGAACACGTTCCAGAGTGATTTGAAAATCGCGCTGCTGGCCGGGCCCCAACGGCGGGCCGGTGCGGCTGATTAGCTGCTCGGTGTCGCGCAGTACGGTCTGCTTGAAGGGATCATAGAACTCCAGCGTCACGGCCAAGCCGGCAATCGACCGCGTGCCCGTGTTCGAAAGGGTTCCCGCCACATAGGTGAACTGCTGGTTGAGCAGATTGGTCGCGCGAGCCATCTGGATGTTGTCGAAGTGAACGCTGGGAGCGTACGCCTGCTCGACCCGACCAAACGGCAGCTTTGCGGCAGCCGTAGCGACCTGGCGCGAATGCGAGTACTTCGATAGGAGGACCGCGCACGCAGCCAGCACAAAGACGACAACGAGTCCCACGACGAACGTCGCCGGGAACCGGCTCGCTTGATCACGTTGCGTTGTGGGTTCGGGGTCCATTGAGTTACGGCCACCTAGCGGCCAAACGAAAGGCGCAAAATCAGCGCTTCCGGCAGGCCGGCGGCTTCCATCCTTTTCTGTACGGCTTCTATGTTGTAGGGAACTCGCCAGAATTCGACTGAGTTGTTCGGAAGATCGGCGATCGCGAACGCCGCGCGCGAGTTTCCGTCTCGCGGCTGCCCGATGGACCCAGGATTCAACAGATACGTCGTGCCAGGTTCCACGGTGAGCGGCGAAAAGGGATGGTCGCCGGCCGGCTTGAAGTGGAGGGCGTCCACGTGTTCGTCGCGCAGCGTGAACGCGCCCTGAAGGTGCGTGTGGCCGAAGAACGTGACCGGCGAAGGGGCCTCAAGGAGGCTGTCGAGCGCCTGCACGGGAGAGAAGACGTATTCGTCCTCGTCCCGCACGGCCCCATGGACGATGTGGAAACCGTTCACAGGCATCGGGCCGGTTGGGAGGTTTTCGAGCCACTCCCGATTTTCAGGGCGGAGCTGTTGCCGCGTCCAAAGCGCCGCCGCGCGCGCAACAGGGTTGAAATCCTCCGCGTCCGCTGCACCGCTCGCTGCCTTGTCGTGATTCCCGCGGATCGTTACGGCGTCCAGCGATCGAACGCGGTCAATCACCTCATTGGGATCGGGGCCGTAGCCGACGACGTCGCCGAGACAAACCGCCTTCTCCCACCGTCCCTTCGCCGCATCGAGAGCGGCATCCAGGGCCGTGACGTTCGCATGTATATCGCTGAGAATCAAGTAACGCATGGCGGTACCCACCGAGCGGGCGAATTATAGTCAAACCCGCCTCCGGTTGCACGTAATGGCGCAAGAGGATGGCTCAAGAGGCCGCGACGCGGGTCATCGGATCAACATGCAGTCGCCATAGCTGTAAAAGCGGTAGCCGGACTCAACGGCATGCCGGTAGGCGCGCAAAATGTTCTCGCGTCCGGCGAACGCCGCCACCAGCGCGAGCAGGCTCGATTGAGGGAGGTGAAAGTTCGTGAGCAGCTGGTCCACAACTCGAAAGGGCTTGCCGGGATACAGGAATATTTCCGCCTCGCGCTTACCCGCGCTCACCGGTTGCGGAGTCCCCGCGCTTTCTTCGGCGCAGTCCTCCAAGGCACGGACAACCGTGGTTCCCACAGCAAGAACGGGGCGCTTTTCGCGCTTCGCTCGGTCAATGGACGCTGCGGCGGATCCGGAGATTTCATACGCCTCGGCGTGGATCTTGTGATCCTCGAGATTCGCAGTGCGTATCGGCTCAAAGGTTCCCAGGCCGACATCAAGCGTAATCTCGGCAATCTCAATTCCTCTGGCGCACAGCCGTGCGAGAACTTCGGGCGTGAAGTGCAGGCCGGCCGTCGGCGCCGCCACGGCCGTTCCCTTGCCCGCGTAGACCGTCTGATACCGGTCGCGGTCCAGCGGCTCGTCGGCGCGTTTGATGTACGGCGGCAAAGGTATGTGTCCGAGCCGGCCAAGAGCCTCGTGAAAGCCATCCCTGGACTGGAAACGAAGAACGCGCACACCATACGGCCCGCGGCCCTCGACCTGCGCTTCCAGTTCACCCTCGCCGAAAACGATTCGCTCTCCTGTGGGCACCTTACGCCCGGGACGCACAAGGGTTTCCCAGGTGTCGGGTGCGATCTGGCGAACGAGCAGCACCTCGATTTGCGTCTGCAGGAATTCGTGTCGAGCGGGATTGTTGCGGCCAAGCGGCTCCGCGTGGATGCCGCAGCGGCGGCCAAAAAGCCGGGCCGGAACCACGCGGGCATTGTTCACGACGACGAGTTCATCGCCGCGCAGCAACTGCGGCAACTCGCGAAACTGCCGATCCTGCCACGAGCCCGCCTGCCGATCGAGGAGCAACATCCGGGAAGCATCCCGCTCGGCGAGCGGGCGCTGCGCAATCCGGTCCGGTGGCAAATCGTAATCGAAGTCGCTGAGGTTCATTCCGTGTCTCGAGCGCCGGTTCAGGCTGAGCGATTGGCACGGGCGCTTCAAGTATGTTAAGAGAACAACGCCGCGCCACCTATGTCGTTCAGTGGACTGTCTGCGTCCTTTCAGAGTGCCATTGTAGCGAATCGGCCGGCTTGTTCGTTTCACGAGGCATGAAAACGTGGCAGAAGGCTCCGTTGTAATTAGCTCGCGAGGCGTCGAGCGCTTACGCTCGGGACACCTGTGGATCTATCGCAGCGATATTCGGTCGGCGCAAGCCGAGTCCGGCGCGATCGTGCGCCTCCAGGATGAGCGCGGGCGCTTCCAGGGACGCGCTTTTTATAGCGACAAATCGCAGATCGCGGTGCGGCTCCTGACTCCCCGGGACGTATCTGTCGACCGGGCTTTTTTCGCCGAGCGCATCCAGCAAGCCGTGGAATATCGCAAGCGAATCGTGGAGAACACGGAGGCGTACAGACTCATCTATGGCGAGGCGGATCTGCTTTCGTCCCTCATCGTGGACCGCTACGGCGACTACCTTGTCGTCCAAACACTTAGCCAGGGGACGGAGCGCCACAAGGAGACCTTTGTCGAGATCCTCGTGGAACTGCTTTCTCCAAAAGGAATCCTCGAACGAAACGACCCAAAGGTACGCCTACTGGAGGCCCTGGATCAGCGAGTCAGCGTTCTGCACGGTTCAATCCCCGCCGAAATCTCCGCCAAGGAGAACGGGATTTCCTTTCTCTACGATCTCCAGAAGGGCCAGAAGACCGGATCGTTTCTCGACCAGCGGGAGAACCACTGGGCGGCCCGGCGCTATTCGTCGGGCGAGGTGCTCGACTGCTTCAGCTACCAGGGAGCCTTCGCGCTCACGATCGCCGACAAGTGCGACCACGTGGAGGCGATCGACATGGCTCCCGCAGCAGTGACAGCGGCCAAGCGCAACCAGGAACTGAACTCCATCTCAAACGTCCACTTCCGCGAGGGGAACACGTTCGACGTCCTTAAGGCGTACGACGACGCCGGACGCCGCTTCAACGCCGTGATTCTCGACCCGCCCGCCTTCGCGAAGAACCGTGACAGCATCGCCGCCGCCCACCGGGGATACAAGGAAATCAACCTGCGCGCTCTCAGAATCCTCGAGCCGGGAGGATTCCTGATAACCTGCTCGTGCTCCTACCACATCACCGAAGCACTATTTCTCCAGATTGTCGCGGAGGCGGCGAACGATGCGCACAAGGCGATCGCCGTTGTCGACCGGAGAACCCAAGCGAAGGACCATCCCATCCTGCTGACGATGTCGGAGACGCACTATCTTAAGTGCTTAATTCTAAGGGTCTTACCGTAGTGCCATTAAGCGCGGACCGCCGAGGCGGTGTCTTCTCGATCATGCTTGACATGAAGACGCGCATATTATATTATTTGCCTGCGCTAATATATAGCGACAACTTCAAGAGGAGAAGCTAAGATGAATGCGATTACCCGTTGGGAACCATTTCGGAACCTCTCCACGTTGCAGGAGCAGGTCAACCGGCTCTTTGACACTTCGTTCAAGGGCAGCCCGGAGAATTCGAATCTAACAACCTGGGCTCCGGCCGTAGATATCTACGAGACGGAGAACGAGCTTGTGATCAAGGCGGACCTGCCCGACGTGGCAGAGAAGGACATTGATGTGCGCGTCGAGAACAACATGCTTACGGTTCGCGGCGAGCGGAAGTTCGAAGAGAGCGTGAAGGAAGACAATTACCTCCGCGTTGAGCGGGCGTATGGCTCCTTCAGCCGTAGCTTCAGCTTGCCGAATACCGTCGACACAGAAGCCATCAAGGCCAGCTACAAGAACGGCGTGCTGACCGTTGCGCTCCCGAAGCGGGCGGAATCGAAGCCGAAGCAGGTAAAGATCAACGTATCGAACGGCCACAAGTAACATCGAGCGGCCCGAAGAAGGGGGCCGACGAAAGGCCGGCCCCCTTTTGCGTGTGCATCGAAAGTGAGAGAATTTGACCGTGTTGCGAATGGACAAATTGACGGTGAAGGCCCAGGAGGCCCTTCAGGGCGCGCAGGAGATGGCAGCGCGTTCGGGGCAGCAGCAAATCGAGCCGCTGCATCTTCTTTGGGCGCTGATCGCGCAGGGCGACGGCGTCGTGCCGCCGCTTCTCGAGAAGCTGGGGGTGGCGCCTGCGCGCCTAGCCGGCGAGATCGAAAAGCAAGCGCAACGGTTGCCGAAGGTTTCGGGCGTCTCGGACCAGTTCCTGAGCCGCGCTTCCAATGAGGCTCTGGAGCGGGCCTTTGACGAGGCGCAGCGCCTGAAGGACGAATACGTCTCGACCGAGCACATTTTGCTCGGGATTGCGGCGGCCGACCGCGATCCAGCCGGGCGGCTGCTGGCACGTGAAGGCGCGAGCCACGACGCCATCCTGCAGGCCATGACGTCGATTCGCGGTAGCCACCGCGTGACGTCGCAGAGTCCCGAAGCCACCTACCGCGCGCTCGAACAGTATGGGCGCGAGCTGACGGAACTGGCGCGCCGCGGCAAACTCGATCCGGTGATCGGGCGCGACGAAGAAATTCGCCGGGTCATGCAGATCCTTGCGCGGCGCACGAAGAACAATCCGGTCCTGATCGGCGAGCCGGGCGTGGGCAAGACGGCGATCGTCGAGGGCCTCGCGCAGAGAATCATTGCGGGCGACGTTCCGGAGGTGCTGAAGCCGAAGCGCATCGTCGCGCTGGACCTGGCGGCGATGGTTGCGGGCGCGAAATATCGCGGCGAGTTTGAAGACCGCCTGAAGGCTCTCTTGAAGGAAGTCACGGAATCCGAGGGTCAGATCATTCTTTTCATCGACGAGCTGCACACGTTGGTTGGAGCCGGTGCGGCGGAAGGGTCGATGGATGCCTCGAACATGCTGAAGCCGGCACTAGCGCGGGGCGAGCTCCGGGCCATTGGTGCTACCACCCTAAACGAATACCGGAAGTACATTGAGAAAGACCCAGCGCTGGAGCGTCGTTTCCAACCGGTCTTCATCGGCGAGCCTTCTGTGGAGGACACGATTGCGATTTTGCGTGGCCTGAAGGAGCGCTACGAAGTCCATCACGGAGTGCGCATCAAGGACGCGGCGATCGTCGCGGCGGCCATGCTTTCCCAGCGCTACATCACCGACCGTTTCCTGCCGGACAAAGCGATCGACCTGATCGACGAAGCCGCCGCCGGATTGCGCATGGAGATTGATTCGCTGCCGACCGAGATCGACGAGATCGAGCGGCGCATTCTGCAGCTTGAGATCGAGCGGCAAGCGCTGCGCAAGGAATCGGACGAGCATTCCCGCGCGCGCCTTTCGCAGATCGAGAAGGAACTGAGCACTCTGCGCGAGCAATCGAACGCGTTGAAAGCGCGCTGGCAGACCGAAAAGGAAGCGATCGGCCGGATCCGAAAGCAGAAAGAGCTGATCGAACAGCTCAAGGCGGAGGAGCAGCGCTACGAGCGCGCCGGTGATCTTTCGGGCGTGGCGGAAATTCGCTATGGCAAGCTCACTGCGGCCGAGCAGGAATTGAAGAAGGCACAGGATCACCTCGCGCAACTGCAGAAAGACCACCCGATGCTGAAGGAAGAGGTGGGCGAAGAGGAGATCGCGAAGGTTGTGAGCAAGTGGACCGGAATTCCGGTCGGACGCTTGCTCGAGGGCGAGATTCAGAAGCTCGTACACATGGAGGAGCGGCTGCGGCAGCGCGTGGTCGGGCAGGACGCGGCGCTGGCGAGTGTGGCGAACTCGATTCGGCGGAGCCGCTCGGGCCTGAGCGATCCGAATCGTCCCATCGGTTCGTTCCTCTTTTTGGGACCGACCGGTGTGGGGAAGACGGAGCTTGCACGGGCGCTCGCGGAGTTTCTGTTTGACGACGAGCGCGCCATGGTGCGCCTCGACATGTCCGAATATATGGAGAAGCACTCGGTGGCGCGGATGATCGGCGCGCCCCCGGGATATGTGGGCTACGAAGAGGGCGGGCAACTTACGGAGCAAGTGCGCCGCCGGCCATATTCGGTGGTGTTGCTGGATGAAATCGAGAAGTCGCATCCGGACGTTTTCAACGTGCTGCTGCAGATTCTGGAGGATGGCCGCCTGACGGACGGCAAGGGCCGGACGGTCGATTTTCGGAATACCGTAGTCATCATGACTTCGAACGTTGGCTCGGCCGCTATCTTCGAGCTGGCGGAAAAGGATCCCAAGAAGGCTCGCGAACAAGCGATCGCCGCTCTTCGCGAACTCTTCCGGCCGGAGTTTCTGAACCGCATCGACGACATCGTGCTGTTCCGCCCGCTGGGCAAGGAGCAGATCGAGCGCATCGTCGACTTGCAACTCGCGCAGGTGACCAAGCGGCTTGCGGAGCGCCAGGTGACGATCAAGCTGACGTCGGCGGCCAAGGCGTTGCTCCTGCGCGAAGGGTACGACCCGGCATACGGAGCGCGCCCGATGAAGCGCGCGATTCAGCGCTTGATTCAAGACCCACTGGCAATGCGAATTCTCGACGGGGAAGTGCGCCCCGGGGATACAGTAGTGGTGGACGCAGATCCGAAGGCGGATGAGATGAAGTTCGCAAAAGAATCTGCGAAGGCAGGCGCCGCCCGGTAAGGCGCTAGGGGAACACGACCATGAAAACGTTCAAGACTGCATTCTTACTGACGGCTCTCACGTTGCTGCTGATGGCGATTGGAGGGGCGTTCGGCGGGCGCGGCGGGATGACGATGGCTCTGGGCGTGGCGATCGTCATGAACGGCGTCGCATATTTCTTCTCGGACAAGATTGCGCTGGCGTCCGCGGGAGCGCAACCGATTACCAGGGAGCAGGGGCCGCGGCTGTACGCGGTGATGGAACGGCTGTCTGGCAAGGCGAGTCTGCCCATGCCGAAGCTGTACTTGATCCCGCAGCCGGCGCCAAACGCGTTCGCAACCGGGCGCAATCCGAGCCACGCGTCGGTGGCGGTGACGCAGGGCCTGATGGATCTGATGAACGACGACGAACTCGAAGGCGTGATTGCCCACGAGCTTTCGCATGTCCGAAACTATGACATTCTGACATCTTCGATCGCGGCGACGCTTGCCGGCGCCGTCACATGGAGCGCGCGGATGGGCTTCTGGTTTGGTGGAGGCGGCGATCGCCGGCGTGGAAACGGTCTGATCGGGCTCCTGATGTTGATCCTCGCTCCGCTGGGGGCCCTGCTCCTTCAGTTGGGAATCTCGCGGCAGCGCGAATATCAGGCCGATGCCTCCGGCGCGAAAATGGTCGGCCATCCCTACGGGTTGATCAGCGCACTCGAGAAGCTGGGCGCTTACAACAAGCGGATCCCGATGAATGTGCCGCCCACCACGTCCGCGCTGATGATTGTGGCGCCGTTGTCGGCGGGTCAGGTGTTCTCGGGCTTGTTCAGCACGCATCCGCCGCTGGCAGATCGAATCGCAGAGCTGCGGAATATGACGGTAACGCGCTAGCCACGCTTCGAGGGAGTCTGGTTCCAGTACCCTATCCAGGCTCCCCCACAACGGTTGAGAAGGCCCTGGAAACCCTCGAATTCGAACCGCGCAGAAAGCATCGCACTCGCGTAAAAATTGCAGGCTATTGCAAACGGCTCCGCAGAGTGGAATTCACGCGCCTCTGTAGCTAAGTGGCATTGCGCGAATAACTTAGGAGTACCTCTGGGAGGGGAGGCCGATTTGGTTCCGGGCGTGCTCCCCTGTATGTCCGCAAGGGATTTTACGGAGGAGAGGAAGCATGAGCGAGGAACGGCATGACATGATCGTCCAGGAAGCGACTGCGCCCCGTTGGATCGGGATCGTCGTAGTCGCACTGGCAGTGGTTTCGTTGGTCGCGCTGGGCGCCGGTTGGACGGCTTCGAACCGGTCGAAGGCGCTGGAGCAGACCCTGGCAACGCAGACGCAGCAATTCAAGCAGTCGGAAGACGTATTGGGCCAACGGCTCGCGAAGGCTGAGGACACGAACGCGCAGCTGCAGGGCGAGCTGAGCGTCGTGACCGACAAGATGAAGCTGACTCAGGGTGAGTTGTCGCGAGCCCGCAAGCAAGCAGCGCAAATCAAGGAAGACGACGCCAAGCAGCTTTCGGACTTGCAGAACAGCCTGAACGGCCAGCTTGCGACGAAGGCCAGCGTAGATGATGTGAACAAGATCGGAACGGATGTCGACGGCGTCAAGACCGATCTCGAGAGCACCAAGAACAGCCTGAACATGACCCGTGGTGAATTCGGAACCCTTATCGCGAAGAACCACGATGAGATCGATGAACTCCGCCGGCTTGGCGAGCGGGACTACTACGAGTTCACGATCAACAAGAAGGGCCAGCGCGAGAAGGTGGGAGACATGATGGTGGAGCTGCGCGGCGTCAACCCGAAGAGGAACGTATACACGGTTGCCCTCTACGTGGACGACGCTCGGTACGACAAGAAGAACCGTTCGGTGAACGAGCCGATCTACTTCTTCACGCGCGGCAACGGCCACGCCCCTCTTGAGTTCGTCGTGAACACGGTGGGGAAGAACAAGATCACCGGCTATCTGAGCGTGCCAAAGGCGCAAACGACGCACGCGCAGAACTCTGGCAACTAACGCAGCATCAGCCGCCGTCCCTGGCGGGGAACGGCGCAAGACGAGAGAGGGCGAGCCCGAACCAGTCGGCTCGCCCTTTTGCTTTTTATTCGGCTTTCTTGATCGCTCGCAGCTTGCGGCTCAGGAACTTCTTTGCGAGCGCGTTCAACTGGTCATGCTTGAGCTTTCCCTGTTCGTACAGCTTGATCTTGGCTTTGGCCACTTTGCGGCGGCGCTGCTGCCTTTTCCTCGCCAGATAACCCTTTTCGTAAGCCATTCACTCTCCTCCGAGTAGCGACACCCGATTGTAGCGGACGAGGGAAAGTATGCAAGGACTCGGACTGTGATTTTCCAGCCGAGTTGGGTAGCATGTTCGCCGATGCCTCCCATCGCGATCTACGCGAGCAACGTCCTGACCCCGCAGGAGCCACTGGCGGACGCAGTCATCCTCGTGGAAGGCGGCCGGATCGTCGCGCTCGGCCACCGCGACCAGGTGACCGTTCCGGAGGGCGCGCTCGATTATGTGGCGGCCGGAATGACGGTCGTGCCCGGTTTCGTGGACATTCACATACACGGCGCCGGAGGCCATGATGTGATGGAAGCCAATGGGCGGGCTCTCGATCGCGTTACTTCCACGGTGGCGCGCTACGGAACGACATCCATTGTGGCAACCACCGTCACCGCGCCGACTGATGACACTTGCAAGAGCCTCGAGGGCATCGCGCGTTACATTCGCAAACGCGAGAACCCGGAAGAGAACGGCCGCCTGGCCGCCGACGTTCTCGGCATTCATCTCGAAGGTCCCTTCATCAGCAAAGCGCGGCGTGGTGTTCACCCAGCGGAGTCAATTGCGAAGCCTTCCATCGAAGTTCTCGGAAAATTCCTGGAAGCTGCGGAAGGATTCGTGCGGATGATTACCGTCGCTCCTGAAGTCTCCGGTGGGATCGAGCTCGTGACGCACGCAGCGGCAGCGGGTCTTGTCGTCGGGATGGGCCACACGGACGCAAACTACGAGCAAGCAAGGGAAGCGATTCGCGCAGGAGCACATCACGCCGTCCACACCTTTAACGCGATGCGCCCATTCTCGCACCGCGATCCGGGCGTGATCGCCGCCGTGATGACGGATCCCGAGGTGACCGCGGAGATTATCGCGGACCTCGTGCACGTTGCCGGGCCGGCGATTCAGGTCTTGCTGGGAACGAAGGGATTTGACACGGTTCTTGCGGTGAGCGACGGCACCGCCGCTACCGGGATGCCGGATGGGAATTACCGTCTCGGTACGCTCGAAGTTGAAGTACGCGACGGCGTGTGCCGCAATTCGGAAGGCAAGCTTGCGGGAAGCACCCTCACTCTCGATCGTGCGCTGAGGAACCTGGTTTCATTGGGCGTTCCTCTGATCGACGCCGTTCGGATGGCCACCGTTCTTCCGGCTCGAAGGCTGGGTGTGGCTGGCAAGAAGGGTATCATCGCCGTCGGCGCCGATGCCGATCTCGTTGTCCTCACGCCAGACCTCCGAGTGGCCGGAGTCATGACACGCGGCGCCGGCCTGGTGCAGTGAACGACTATTCGGCCCTGGCTTCTTGCGTCCTGGAAGGGAATTGAAAGAACCGATCGCCAACCATCGCTCACCTCTTGTCAGAGTTCAGAGGTAACTTGAGTTCCTCGGCAAGTTGGTAAGGATCGAACGGACTGCAGGAGAAGAATCGCCCGTCGACCTCGATCGTGGGAACCTTGCGGAGACCCTCGTTGACGCGCATCACCAGCTCTTCCGCGTCCGGAGTCTCGTCGATATTGACCTCGCGGAAGGTGACGCCTCGTTCGCGAAGGAACTGTTTGGCGCGCCGGCAATCGCAGCACCAGCACGTACTGTAAACGGTGACTTCAGCCATTCCCTATATTTTGCAGCATGAGATATCGGAAGGAAAATCTGTCCGCGAAGCCGCTGCACTCAACCCGTAATATTCGATGCGGTACTGAGCCGCGGGATTCAGTCGCCGCTCTTCGATGCCGCTTGCAGGCGCGTCACGGCGCGTTCCAGGGCCAGGCTCGCGTGCTGCCAATCGACGTCGGGCGAGCCCGCCTTCGAAAGCTGGTCCTGCGCCCTTTGCATGGCCTGGCGGCAGCGGTCGACGTCTATCTCTTCCGCGCGCTCGGAAATCTCGGCCAGAACGATCACGCGATCCGGCAGAACCTCCGCGTAGCCCTGCATGACCGTGAGGCAATGGGGGGCGCCGTCAGTGCGATAAGTGAGCACACCAATCCCGAGTTCCGTGATCAGCGGAGCATGGCCCGGCAAGATGCCCAGATAGCCGTCCTTGCCCGGTATCTCGAGGGACTTCACGTCCTCGTGCAGGACGAGACGCTCGGGCGTCACGACTTCGAGTTCGATATTCTCCGGCAGCATCGACTCTCTTCTCGATTCGCGCGGCGCTAAGCTACCGCGGCAATCTTCTCCGCCTTCTCGTGGGCCTCTTCAATCGTTCCGACCATGTAAAACGCCTGCTCGGGAAGATCGTCGTGTTTGCCTTCGACGATTTCCTTGAAGCCGCGCACGGTGTCTTCCACCTTGACGTATTTTCCTTCCAGGCCGGTGAACTGCGCCGCGACGAACATCGGCTGGGAAAGGAACTTTTCGATTTTGCGTGCGCGGCCCACGGTCTGCTTGTCTTCGTCGGAAAGCTCTTCGATGCCGAGGATCGCGATGATGTCCTGAAGCTCCTTGTAGCGTTGGAGCACAGACTTCACACTTCGCGCCACACTGTAGTGGTCCTGTCCCACGATGCGCGGATCGAGGATGCGCGAAAAGCTGGCGAGGGGATCGACGGCGGGATAAATGCCGCGTTCGACGATTTGCCGGCTCAAGTTCGTCGTTGCATCCAAGTGGCTGAACGTCGCCGCCGGAGCCGGATCGGTGTAATCGTCCGCAGGCACATAGACCGCTTGCACGGAGGTAATCGAGCCGTGCTTCGTCGAGGTGATACGTTCCTCGAGCTCGCCAATTTCGGTATTCAGGTTGGGCTGATAGCCCACGGCGGACGGCATGCGGCCGAGCAGCGCCGACACTTCCGAGCCTGCCTGCACGAACCGGAAGATGTTGTCGATAAAGAGCAGCACGTCGAGATGCTCTTCGTCGCGGAAGTACTCCGCCACGGTCAGGCCGGTCAAGCCGACTCGCAAGCGCGCACCGGGCGGCTCGGTCATCTGTCCATAAATCAGGGCGCAGCGCGATTTCTCCGAGTTGCCCGGCACCACGACACCTGACTCCTGCATCTCGAGCCACAAGTCGTTGCCTTCGCGCGTCCGCTCGCCCACTCCTGCGAAAACGGACACGCCGCCGTGCTTCATCGCGACGTTGTGGATCAACTCTTGAATTAGAACCGTCTTGCCGACGCCCGCGCCGCCGAATAGGCCAATCTTCCCTCCCTTGAGGTACGGCTCGATCAGGTCGACCACCTTGATTCCCGTTTCGAACATCTCGAGAGAGGTGGATTGGTCGTCGAGCGACGGCGCCGGGCGATGAATCGAATATCGCTTGTCGGTCTTCACGTCGCCGAGCTTGTCCACCGGCTCACCAAGGACGTTGAGCACTCGTCCCAGTGTTGCCCGCCCAACGGGTACCTCGATCGGTATGCCTAGGTCCTCCGCCTTCATTCCGCGGACAAGCCCTTCCGTCGGTTTCATCGCCACGCAGCGGACGCGCCCTTCGCCGAGGTGTTGCTGGACCTCCGCAATGATGTCCATCGGCTCCGGGACGTCGAACCCCTCGCTCGTGATGTGCACCGCGTTGTAAATGAGGGGCAGGTGATGCTCCTCGAACTGCACGTCCACCACGGGTCCGATGACCTCGATGACGTGTCCGACGTTCTTTGCCTCGTTTGCCATTGCTTCGAACTCCTCAGTTTCTGTAAACCGCGACCTTCTCGTGACGCCTACTCAGTTGCCGAAGCGGCTCCACTCACGATTTCGATCAGCTCCTTCGTGATACCCGCCTGGCGAATCTTGTTCATCTGCAAAGTCAATTTGTCGATCAGCTCGGATGCGTTGCGCGTGGCGGAATCCATGGCCGTCATTCGCGCCGCGTGTTCCGCCGCGGCGGATTCGAGCAGGACGCGGAAAACCTCCGATTCAAGATACCGCGGGACCAGTCGATCGAAAATCTCCTGTATGGGCTGCTCGTAGATGTAGTCGACCAAGGACTGCCCACCCGGCGAAGGTGCGTGTGGCAGCTCCTGGGCCGAGGCGCTCGCTGATTCCCCTTCGGTTTCCGGCGCGACGACCGCCGGATCGACCGGAAGCAATTTCTCGGCGCGCAACTTCTGCACCATCACGTTCTTGAATTCGTTATAGACGGCGTAGACCGCATCGACTTCTTTGCTCGTATAAAGCTCCGCAATGCGTGTGGCAATTTCCTTTGCCTTCGAAAAGTCCACCTGGCTCGAAACGTTCAGATACTCGCCGACGAAGGTGAAACCCCGCTTCCGCAGCGTGTCCCGGCCTTTCTTGCCGACTACCAGGATGTCGCGCTTCTGCGACGAATGCTCGCGAAGGAATGCGGTCGCGCGCCGTAGGACGTTTGTGTTGAACGCGCCGCAAAGGCTGCGGTCGCCGGTCAAAACCATCACCAGCAGCCGCTCTTCGGGCCGCCGCTCGAGGAGCGGGTGCGCCGTCGTCTCCATGCGCGCCGCCGCGGAGCGCAGCACACGGATAATCTCGAACGCGTACGGCCGTGCCGCGAACACGCCTTCCTGTGCCCGGCGCAGCTTTGCCGCCGCGACGAACTTCATCGCGCGCGTTATCTGCTGCGTGCTCTTCACGGACCGGATGCGGCGCCGATAGTCGAGAAGTGTGGGCATGAATGCCTGGTTCAGTCGGCGCCAGACGCGTTCAGCGAAGCCACGAAGCGCTCCTTGAACGCATCGAGCGCCTTGATGGCTTCGGCGCGCAGTGCGTCGTCGAAAGCTTTCTTCTCCTGCAGCGTCTTCAACAACCCGCTGTAATTGGTGTCCAGGAACGGATACATCTCGAGTTCGAACCGCCGACATTCGTCGACCGGCAGATCGTCGAGGTACTTGTTCGCGCCCGCAAAGACGATCAGAACCTGTTTTTCGACCGGCAACGGCTGGTACTGGTCCTGCTTCAGAATCTCCGTCAGACGCTGCCCGCGAGCGAGCTGCGCCTGCGTGGCCTTGTCGAGCTGCTCCGTGCCGAACTGCGCGAACGCAGCGAGGTCGCGGTATTGCGCGAGATCGAGTCGAAGGCTGCCGGCGACCTGCCGCATCGCTTTGATCTGTGCGTTGCCGCCCACGCGGCTTACGGAGATGCCGGCGTTAATCGCGGGACGGATTCCTGCGTTGAACAGATCGGCTTCGAGGAAGATCTGTCCGTCGGTAATCGAAATCACGTTTGTCGGAATGTACGCTGAAACGTCGCCCGCTTGCGTTTCGATTACGGGAAGAGCGGTCAGCGAGCCGGCTCCGCCCGCGTCGCTCAGCTTTGCGGCGCGCTCCAGCAAACGCGAGTGAAGGAAAAAGACGTCGCCCGGGTACGCCTCGCGCCCCGGAGGACGCCGCAGCAACAGCGAAATCTCGCGGTAGGCCTGCGCGTGCTTTGAAAGATCATCGTAGAAGCAGACGGCGTGCCGCCCGCTGTCGCGGAAGAACTCCCCCATCGCACACGCCGCAAACGGGGCGATGTATTGCATCGTCGCGGGTTCCGCTGCCGACGCCGCCACTACAATCGTATAGTCCATGGCGTTGTAGTCGGTCAGCGTCTTGATCAACTGCGCGATGGTCGAGCGTTTCTGTCCGATGGCGCAATAAATGCAGATCAAATCGCCGCCGCGCTGATTCAAGATCGTGTCGAGGATGATGGCGGTCTTTCCCGTTTGGCGGTCGCCGATGATCAATTCGCGCTGCCCGCGCCCGATCGGAATCATCGAGTCAATCGCCTTGATTCCCGTCTGAACGGGCTCGCGCACCGGTTGCCGGTCGATAACGCCTGGCGCGAGGCGCTCGAGCGGATTCCGGCTGCTCGTGAGAACCTGCCCTTTGTCGTCTTGGGGCTGACCCAGCGGGTTGACCACGCGCCCGATCAGCGCGTCTCCCACCGGCACGGACATGATCTTATTCGTTCGCTTGACCGTGTCTCCTTCGCGGATTTCGGTATAGTCGCCCAGCAGCACGGTGCCCACCTGATCCTCTTCCAGGTTCAGCGCGATGCCGAAAACGCCGTGCGGAAACTCCAGCATTTCGCCGGCCATGCAGCGGTCCAGTCCATGTACGCGCGCGATGCCGTCGCCCACCGAGATCACCGAGCCGACCTCTTCGACCGCCACCGCCTGCTGGTAATTCTCGATCTGCTCGCGCAGAATCTTTGTGATCTCGTCCGCTTTGATCTTTGCCATCCGCCTCGCTCCTGCAATTCCTTCCGATTTTCGGGTTTGCCCAATCCCCCGGGGCGTCCTACTCGCCTTCCAATCGCTCGCGCAACCGCTCGAGCTGTTCCCGCACCGAGCCGTCGTAGATCGTAGAGCCCACGCGCACCACGGCGCCGCCGAGCAGCGCCTTGTCCTCGCGGAAATTCGCCTCGATCTTCTTCGCGGTGCGATGTTCCAGCGCCGCCTTCAGTTCCTTCTTCTCCACCGCGCTCAATTCGCGCGCCGAAATCACTTCCGCCTCGGCAATCCCCAGCCGCTCATTCAACTCATCGCGAAAGGCCTGCTCGATTTCGCGAAGCATTCCCGTCCGCTGGTGGTCGACGATCAGGTAGATGAAATTCCGCACCGCGCCGGCCAACTCCATCCGTTCGGCAATCTTTTCGACCGCTTTTCGCTTCAGCGCTGGCTGCACGCTCGGGTTGTCGAGAAGGTTCCGCAAATCAGGCACCGCGAAAAATGCCTCGACGAACGACGCCAGGCCGCTCTTCACCGCGTCGGCGTCTTTCTGTTCGATTACGACGTCGGCCAGCGCCGCGGCGTACCGTTGAGCCAGCGCCCCGTTCAATTCACCCTCCCGCCGAGATCCTGAACGAACGCGCGGAACAAGCCGGCCTCCACCTGCGGCGTCAACTCTTTCTCGAGCAGGCTTTGCGCGCGCTCCAGCGCAAGCCGAGCCGCCAGCGCCTTCAACTCCAGCCGCGCTGCTCGCTCGGCCGCTGTAATCTCGGCTTGAGCCGTCTGCTCGATTCTCTCCGCTTCCTGACGTGCCAAAGCGCGGAGGCGCTTTCCTTCTGCATCCGCATCGCGCTTCGCTTCCTCGCGCATCGCTGCGATTTCCTTGTCGAGGTCCGCCATCTTGGCGTCGATCTCGCGCCTGTGTTCTTCGGCCGCGTCTCTCGCTCGAGCGCCTTCCGCAATCTTCGCGGCGATCGCGGCGGCATTTTCGCGGAAATAGGGGCGGCCCTTCTTCACCGCAAAGTACGCGATAGCCCCGAACACGATCGCGAAGTTCAGCCAGCGGAAGATCCACCCGGTTGGAGAATCGGCGGGCGATGCTTCGCCCTCCTGGGCCAGCGCCGGCGAGCAGGCCAAGAAGAAGAGCGTGGCGAAAAATCCCGCCGCTGTCAGCAGCCGTTTCATTGCGTGGCTTCTCCGGGCCGTGGGGAAGGCCGCTCCAGGATCGACCGCGCAATCTGGGCCGCGAGCTCGGGGACTTGGCGCTCCACGTCTGCCTGCGCTGCGGCAACATCGGCGACGATTCGCTTTTTTGCCGCGTCGACTTCTTCTTTCGCACGGCTGCGCATGGCGTTCAGGAGGCGGGCGCGTTCGTCAAGCACAGCCTGGCGCGACCGTTCCTGTTCCAGGTAAACCTGCCCGCGCGCTTTTTTCAGCGCTTCGTTGTACGAATCGAGTTCCTGCTTCGCCACGCCTTCGATGCGCGCGGCTTCCGCCTTGGCGCCCTCGATTCGCGCGTTCCGCTCCGCCATCGCCTTTTCGATCGGTGCGAAGAAAGCCCATCGCAGGAAAAAATAGAAAAGGAAAACGATGATGACCGTGGGCACAGCTTGGAGAAACAGTTCACCGAGCTGGTGGAGAATATCCATCGTCAGGACAAGTTACCGTCGTGCTTGCTCCGATTCGGGTCCCGAGTTTGCGCTCCCATGCCCTGATGAAAACAGGGTTCAGAGCTTGGCCTCGCCGACCCTGGGTCGACATTGTGAAACAGATTATATAACGGCGCGGTCCGCGCCCGGCACGCTTCCAGGTCCCTGAACAAACGCGGGATTATCGCATCCGGCCACACACGCGTCAACTTGAACGGACTCGTCCCGCCTTTACCATCCGGAACCTCAAATTCGCGCCGCCGTGCAAATGAAGGCGCCAGAGGTCCCGAGAAACTGCGAATCGCGATTCGCTCGCTGGCGCGCCGTGCCGTCAGTTCGATAGAATGAGCCGGTTTGGCGTCACCGTGCTGACAAACCGTACGGACCGCCGCCAAGCCGGGACCACCAAGGAGAAATTCTCATGCCCGCATCTTCCGGAGTCGATTTCCTCGAATTCGATTCCTTGCTGACCGACGAGGAGAAGCTTGTGCGCCAGACCGCCCGAGAATTCGTCGAGGCGGAAATATTCCCGATCATCGAAGAGTGCAACCGCGAGGGCAGGTTCCCGACGCAACTTGTCCCGCAAATGGCCGAGCTTGGGTTCTTCGGCGCGAGCCTGAAGGGCTACGGCTGCGCGGAAATGTCGAACGTCGAGTACGGCCTGGTTACTCAGGAACTCGAGCGCGGCGACTCCGGCCTGCGGAGCTTCGTCTCCGTGCAGTCCGCGCTCGTCATGTACCCGATTCACTCGTACGGATCGGACGCGCAGAAGAATAAATGGCTCCCCCTGCTGCAACAGGGCAAAGCGATTGGCTGCTTCGGTCTCACCGAGCCGCAATTTGGCTCGAACGCCGGCGGGATGCTGGCGCGCGCCGTGAAAAAGGGGAACGAATACATACTGAACGGCGAAAAAATGTGGATTACGAACGGATCGATTTCAGACATCGCTGTCGTGTGGGCCAAGACGGAGGACGACAAGATCCGTGGCTTTCTCGTTGAGAAAGGCACGCCGGGATTCAAGGCCTGGGACGTCCACGGGAAGTGGTCGCTCCGCGCCTCGGTCACCTCGGGCCTCGCAATGACCGACTGCAAGATCCCCGCCGACAATCTCCTGCCCGGTGTCGAAGGCCTCAAGGGCCCGCTCTCCTGCCTCAACCAGGCGCGCTACGGCATCGGCTGGGGCGGCATTGGTGCGGCGATGGCCTGCTACGAGACGGCGCTCAGCTACGCCAAGCAGCGCAAGCAGTTCGACAACAAACCCATCGCCTCCCACCAGCTCGTTCAGGAAAAACTCGTCTGGATGATTACCGAAATCACGAAAGGGCAATTCCTCGCGCTGCAAGTGGGCCGGCTGAAGGACCAGGGCCGCGCACATCCGTCGCACATTTCCATGTTGAAAATGAACAATGTCTGGGTGGCTCTCGAATCGGCCCGCCGCGCCCGAGACATCCTCGGCGCGAACGGCATCGTCGACGACTACCCCATCATGCGCCACATGAACAACCTTGAGTCGGTCTACACTTACGAAGGCACGCACGACATCCACAAACTCATCATCGGTGAACGCATCACCGGGATACCGGCGTTCGTATGAAACTGCAGCGCGTTTCCCGGCATTTCGCAGCCGTCTTTCTCGCTCTCTTTTTCGCGCTGGTTGCCGTTGTTGGCGACGAAGCCCCCTCGCCGAAACCTAAGATTCGCGCGATCACGGCCTTCGTTCGCCTCGACCGCCCTCGCTACAAGGAGCAGATTCAAACGACTCTGGAATTCCTTCGCGCGGCGAGGTCCGCCTTCGCCAAAAAGGGCTATGAGGTCACAACGATTCGAATCACCACCCAGCCGTTCCCGGAATACACGAAGGACCTCTCGCCTGACCAGGCTGTGGCCTTTCTCCATGATTACGATGCGCTCGCCGCGAAAGAAGGCTTCGACGCTTCCATCGGTCCTGCGATGACCACGGACTCGGCCGACCCACGCGAAGCGGAACTCCTCGCCAGAGTCCTGGCGAATACGAAGATCCTCGAAGGCAGCGTAATCATCGGGGGCGAAGACGGAATCCACTGGAAATCGATTGACGCAGCGGCGGGTGTGATTCAGTTCCTTGAGGCCAACACGCCGCACAGTCAGGGAAACTTCAATTTCACAGCGTCATCGTTCGTGCCTTCGGGCACGCCCTTTTATCCGGCGTCGTATCTCAGCGGCGAGGGCCATCAGTTCGCGATTGCCCTTGAGTCCGCCAACGTGGTTGCCGTTGCGCTTGGCTCGGCCAAATCGCCGAATGACACTGAGAACGCGCTGAAAACCGCGCTCGGCTTCCACGCGCAACAAATAGAAAGAATCGCCCTGGCACTGTCGAAGGAAACCGGCTGGGAGTACGGCGGCATCGACCTTTCCCCCGCGCCATTGAAGGACATTTCCATTGGCGGCGCGATCGAGGGCTACTTGCACGCTCCCGTCGGTTCGAGCGGCACTCTCTCGGCCGCAGCTCTGATCACGCGCGCTCTCCGCGCGATTCCCGTGAAACATGCCGGATACTCCGGCCTGATGCTGCCCGTGCTCGAGGATTCCGTTCTCGCGCGACGCTGGAGCGAAGGCCGTTTGTCGATGGACGCGCTCCTCGCGTACTCGGCGGTGTGTGGCACGGGCCTCGACACGATCCCGCTGCCCGGCGACGTCTCGCGAGCGCAACTCGAGCAGATTCTGTCGGATGTGGCAAGTCTTTCGGTCAAATGGCACAAGCCACTGGCAGCGCGCCTTTTGCCCGTGGCGGGGAAGAAGCCTGGCGACATGACTGAATTCGATGACCCGTTCCTCGTCAACGCCAAGCTTGAACCGCTGCCGTAGGTCGAGCGTTTTTCCCTAGCTTATTTGTGTTGCCGTGAGCGCCGGCGCGAAGGCAGCGTGCTCCGTTCGCGCGATGATTTCATCCTGCAGGGCCTTGGTCAGGTCGCAGAAGTAATCGCTGTAGCCCGCCACGCGCACGATCAGGTCGCGGTACTTCTCGGGATTCGCTTGCGCTTCCCTCAAAGTTGCCGCAGTAACCACGTTGAATTGGATGTGGTGCCCGTCCAGCTTGAAATAAGAGCGTACGAGATGCGCCAGTTTGTCGAGGCCCTCTTCGCCCTCGAGCAGTTGCGGCGTGAACTTCTGATTCAGCAGCGTCCCTCCCGTTTTTACATGATCCATGCGGGCCGCCGACTTGATCACCGCTGTCGGACCGAAACGATCTGCCCCTTGTACGGGCGAAATCCCGTCGGACAGCGGCTCCCACGCGCGGCGCCCGTCCGGCGTCGCACCGGTCATCGAACCGAAGTAGACGTGACACGTTGTCGAAAGGTAGTTGACGCGGTACTGCCCCCCTTTGGTGTTTGGTCTCTCATTCACGTCGTCGTAGAAGGCGTCGAACACCCATTGCAGGACTGAGTCGGCATACTCGTCGTCGTTGCCGTATTTCGGCGACTTGTTCCACAACAGGAGACGGGTCTTTTCGTGGTCCTCGAAATTTCTCGACAGCGCCTCCAGAAGTTCCGGCATCGGGATATCCCCGCGGTCAAACACATGCCATTTGATTGCCGCCAGGCTGTCGGTGCAGCTCCCGGGTCCCACGCCCATGATGTACGTCGAGTTATACCGAGGACCGCCGTTGTTGTAATCCTTTCCTCTCGCGATGCAGTCGTTGATCAGCAGTGACAGGAACGGCGCAGGCAGCTGCTCCGCATAGAGCCGCTCGATCACGTTGTTCCCGCGGATCTTTACTTCGATGAAGTGGTGTAACTGCGCGCGGAAAGCGTCTCGCAGCTCGTCGAAGCTCGAAAAATCCCGCGGATCACCTGTCTCGATTCCGATTCTCTTTTCCGTGCGCGGGTCGACTCCGTTGTTGAGCGTAATCTCGAGCACCTTAGGCAGGTTGAAGTAGCCGGTCAGGATGTACGCTTCCTTGCCAAATGCTCCCGTCTCGACGCAACCCGAGGTTCCGCCGCAGCGCGCGTCGGCCAGCAGTTTGCCCTGGCGCATGAGTTCTTCCACGACCGTGTCTGCGTTGAATATCGAAGGTTGCCCCCATCCCTCGCGCACGATTTCGAGCGCGCGCTTCAGGAACCGGTCCGGGCTCTTCTTGCTCAGTTGAATATTCGACGACGGCTGCAGCAGGTGCATCTCGTCGACCACGTCGAGTATCAGGTACGTGACGTCGTTTACTCCGTCGGAGCCGTCCGCCTTCAGCCCCCCATTGTTGATATTGCAGAAGTCTGTGTACGTGCCGCTCTCGGCTGCTGTGACGCCCACCTTGGGCGGTGCCGGCTGGTTGTTGAATTTCACCCACAGGCATTCCAGCAGCTCCTTGGCAGTCTCGGGGCTCAACGTACCGTCGGCAAGACCCTTCCCGTAGAACGGAGCCAGATGTTGATCCAGCCGCCCCGGGGAGAACGAATCCCACGTGTTCAGTTCCGTCACGACGCCCAGGTGAACGAACCAGTAGGCTTGCAACGCCTCCCAGAAATCACGCGGCGCGTGCGCCGGCACTCGCCGACACACATCCGCGATCTTCAGGAGTTCCGCCTTGCGGGCGGGATCGGACTTGGACTCGGCGAGTTGTTCGGCCTTCTCTGCGTGCCGTCTGGCAAAAATGATCAGGGCGTCCGCGGCAATTGACATCGCCTTCAGTTCCTGCTCCTTGTCGTATGCCTCCGAATCGCTACAGTAGTCGAGCCTCTTCAGGCTCTGCTCGATCTTGGCCTTCAGGTCTACGAGGCCCATTCGATAGATCACATCCCCCAGTGCTGTGTGGCCGGGTGCGCGCTGCTCCATGAACTCGGTGAACATTCCGGCCTCATACGCGTCCTTCCAGGCCGGCGTCATTTCGCGGAAAATCAGATCGCGCATCGAACGTCCGTGCCAATAGGGAATCACCTGCTCCTGCTGTGTCTTGCGGGCCTCTTCATCCACGCGATAGGAAATCTTTTCCCGCTGATCGAGAACGTCGAAATCGTCCATGCTATGGCAGCAGATCTCGGGGAAGGTTGGCGTTCCTTTCGGCGCTGGGCCTCGCTCGCCGACGATCAATTCTCCGTCGCCGATCCAAATCGTTTTGTGCCCCATCAGATATTTCAGCGCCTCAGCACGCTGCACGGGAACCGATGGCTCCTTGCTGCTCCGGTAAAACTCCGTCAACAGAGCAGCGCGTTCGATCGAAACCCATGGCTTGGCGTCAAGGCTTTGCTGTCGCAGGTGCAAGACTCGCTCGTTCATTTTCAACCTCCCACTCGGACGGCCAAGCCGTCCCTCTGAAATCGTTCGGCCATTATTTGCATTTGCTCGCTTGGTGGCGGCTTCAAGCCGCTCAGCCGGTACACACGATGGAGACGTCCGTACTTGTCGCCGCCGCTCGGGTGGTAGGGCAAGAGGTCCAGCCTGGATATTCCCGAGGACTTGAGGAACCGAGCCAATTGTTCAGCGTTTTCTGCGTCATCGTTGATCCCAGGAATCACGGGCATTCGGACGATGATGTTCGCGTGGACTCGCGCAAGCGCCCTCAGGTTCTGCAGGATATTTCCGTTCGCTGCGCCCGTGTATGTTCTGTGCTTCTTCGAGTCCATCAGCTTCACGTCGTATAGGAACAGATCGATCTTTCGGCTGAGGCGGAGCAGGGTTTCCCGCGCTACCACTCCGCACGTCTCCACAACCGTGTGAATGCGGCGCGCCCGGCAGGCGTCCAGCATCGCCTCCAAGAACTGCGACTGCAGCAGCGGCTCGCCGCCCGAAAATGTCGCTCCCCCGCCCGACTCGTCGAAAAAAACCAGATCCCGGCTCAGTTCGTCCATGAGCTGCTGGACCGTGACCCACCTTCCGATCATCTGGGTCGCGCCCGTGGGACACGCCGCCGCACAGGTCCCGCACTTTTGGCAGATGCTTGCGTCACGGAAGGGACCGTCGTGCCAGGTGATCGCATGATGTGGGCACGCCGCCACGCATTCACCGGTTCGGACGCAACGCTCCTCCACGTAGACCACCTCCGGCTCCGAGGCCAGTCCTTCCGGGTTGTGGCACCACCAACAACCCAAGGGACAGCCCTTGAGAAAAACGGTGGTTCGAATCCCCGGCCCATCGTGAAGGGAGAACCGCATCACGTCGAAAATCAGGCCCTTAACGTTCGGATCCAGTTGGGTCCGATCCGCCGTGCGGGTAACTCCAGCGGACGCAATCTCCATGGGTGTTCCACTCCGAAGCTACACCAACACACAGATTGACTTGGCTCGGCGGAACTCTCAGCAACTCCCGTCACAGGGGGCCGTGACCCGAATCACCAACGTGGCGGGGTTAACTGGGTCGAGGCCGACCGGCAAACTGCTGCGCCAGCATGGTGCCAATCCACGCGCGGTTGGATTATGATGGGGCCCGCACGCCGGGGCTCACACGGAACGTCACATTGGGAGCGCTCATGGAGAGAGAACTCAGTCTGGAATTCCTGCGCGTCGTCGAGACTGCGGCGATCGCGTCGGCCCGTACGATGGGGCAGGGTGACCGCCACAAGGCCGATCAAGCTGCCGTCGAAGCCATGCGCCAGGAGATGGACAGCGTCGACATGGACGGGACCATCGTGATCGGCGAAGGCGAACGCGATGAAGCCCCCATGCTCTACATCGGCGAGAAAGTGGGCAGAGGGGCCCGCGACAAGTCCCGCGAATATCCCAAGGTCGACATCGCCGTCGACCCGCTCGAAGGCACCAATCTTTGCGCCACCGGTGAACCGAATGCCATTGTCGTTCTCGCTGCCAGCGAGCCCGGTGGACTTCTCCACGCTCCCGATCTGTACATGGAAAAGATCATCGTTGGCCCGCCATGCAAAGGCGCCATCGACATCGACGCGCCCGTGAAAACCAATCTTCAGGCGATTGCCAAGCGGCTCGATCGCGACATCGAGGACCTTGTGGTGATTGTCCTCGACCGCCCGCGGCACGAGAAACTGATCAACGACATCCGCGCCGCCGGGGCCCGCATTCAGCTGATCGGCGACGGCGATCTTTCAGCGGGCATTCGCGCCGCTGTTCGCGGCACGTCGGTGCACGCGGTCATGGGAATCGGTGGCGCTCCCGAGGGCGTGCTGACGGCCGCGGCGCTCCGGTGCCTGAACGGCCAGATTCTCGCTCGCCTCGTCGCGTCGAAGCCGGAGCATTTCGAGCGCATGGCGCAGATGGGGATCAAGGATCCGAAGCGTATCTACGAAACCGCCGATCTCGCCCCGGGGAAACGGATCATCTTCGCGTGCTCGGGCGTAACTCCCGGCGGCATGCTTCGTGGAGTCCGCTTCTTCCGGGACGGCACCCGTACCAATTCGCTGATCATGACCCGCGAAGAGGGCGAAGTGCGGTTCATCGACTCGGTGCATCTCGAAAAGCATCCGGCGGTCGAGGTCCGATTCTATTAATCGGCTGGCCTCGGAACCATCCGGGCCGAAATAGCGTATCCTCAAAGTGTGAAGGTGAGGTGAACCGTGTCTAACCCGCCCGTCTCGCCGCAACCGCCACCACAGTCGTTGCCTCCGAGCCCGCAGCCCCGCTCTAACAATGCTGTCTGGTGGATTCTAGGGATTATCGGTGGAGGAATCGTTCTCCTCGTTCTTGCGGGTCTGACCGCCGCCGGCCTGATCATTCGCCACATCAACGTTCGCGACAGCGGCAGCCGCGTGGACATCCAGACGCCGGTTGGCGAGATCAAGGTCAACAAAGACGAGATGCACCCGACCGGCCTCCCCGTCTACCCAGGGGCCACGAAGGCGACGGACAACAACGGAGGCTCGGCGGACATTTCGGTCGGCGGCGAAGGATTGGGAATCGGCGCCGAATCGTACGATTCGACCGACTCGCTTGAGAAGGTAAGGGACTGGTACCACGACCGGCTCGGGCCGGCTTTCCGGCTCGAGACTGGCAAAGACGAGCGTGTCAAGCTGGATCGCGCCCATTTCGATATGGGTGAGCAGGACTTGGCGTTCGTCGACGATCGCGGCGACGGCGCACGGCTCGTGGCCCTCAAGAAGACCGATACGGGCGTGAAGATTACGCTGCTCCGCGTCGGCAAGCGCGAGGCCCAGTAGCCCCCCGGGCGTCCGCACGGAGTTCTTTCACGCGCCCAAGCCGGGACCAAGCCTTGCCCCGGCCTTCGCCGGGACCCGGCTCGTCCAGGTTTCTTGGGCCTTATCGGCCTGAGGTTTCCCCGTTCGCCTGGCTATCGATGGGCCATTGACGCCGTATGGCCGGCGTGCTGCCGCCGGGGCATCGCGTGCGGAATCCGCTCCGCGTGCTGCGGCGGAGCCATTGGCCGCACGTTGTGATTGGTGCTCACGTGCTCGCTAATGGCCTGCAGCCTCTTCAAGATGCCCTGCCACTGCGCCCAATCGAGCTGCCGCAAGAAGGGCCGCAACCCCTGAATGAACGGGTCCTCCAGCACCGTCTCGCCGTTCGTTTCGGGGACGAAGAAGCGGTTCAGACCGACGCCCAGGGCTTCGGCAATTTTTTCGAGCGTGCCAAGGCTGGGCGTCATCTGCCCGCTTTCGATCCGGGACAGATACGAACGGGAAACACGCGAGCGCGCCTGGAGCTGACTCTGCGTCATGCCGCGCGACTCCCGCAACTGCCTGATCCGCTGGCCTATATTCTCGACGGTTTCGCGATTGGGCCAGTTCTCAAACAGTTGTCGGTCGTCCCCCGGCAAATCCTGAGGAGACGGCGTCGGAATGACGAACGTCACCTTCGGGGGCAGCAGACGCAGGCAGCGACGGCAGTTGCCTGTGCGTGTACGATATTGGACTAACCCGCATACATGACAGCGAATCACTTCACGGTCGAGTTCCATGCTGGCCTGTGTCTCAGCTTTATCCGCCACCGGATCTCCTCGCAGACTTTTCCGGCGATGCGAAGGGGAGGAAAGCGTCACTTTCTGGGGAAGGCAGGAACTGGCGCGCGAGGCATTGTCCACACGGTGCCAATTCTTGTCAAGTGAATTCTATATCCTCGTCCCGTCAGAGATTGTAGCGTGGGGTACTAGAACCATGTAAAACAAATTAGTTGGCCGGGGTCGAAACTGCTACTACCCACTTCTCTAATTGTTCGCCTGGACGCTCCACGGCTGTTAATGCTTTGGCGAAATGCGCCACTCTACGTCAACGTGACATATCGCGCGCTCGTTTCGTCTCACACTGCGATTTCTTTTCCACAGCGTCCGAGTTTTTCACAGGAGACGCCTGACCAGCGGGCGCAAGTCCCGAGGAACGCACCGTCGACGTCGTGAGTCGAAAGCGCCAAGAATTGTGCCGCTGCATCGGGCGCGACCGGTGTACAATTCCGCCACCAAGTCGTGCCGGGGAACGTGTCATGCGCCACATGGCGTTGCGTGTCAGCGTTGCCTTTCTTTTCATCCTGACGACCGCTGCTGGGACGGCTGCTCAAAAGGCTCCCAGCGGACCGCCGCAATCTCCCGGCACATCTCAGCCGAGCTCCATCGGCCTCGGGGTTCAGAGCTCCTTGGAAGAGAACGCCACGGGCTCTGTTGTGGTGCGGGTATTCGGACCTCACGACACTCCTTTGCGCCAGCAGGCCTTCGTTACGCTCTACAAAATGGGCTCGGGCGTGCCGCTCCGCACGTCGCTTACGGACGGACCATCGCAAGCTTCCTTCGCCAATCTGCCGGGCCTTGGCTGGTACACCGTGCAAGTGAGCGCGGCCGGCTATCGCACCCAACGAAAGGACTTCGATTTCAGCGATCTGCTGAGCTTCCACGAAGTCGACGTAACGATGCAGCCCGACTCCGACGACGGCAGTGTTCCCTATCTTCCTCCCAAGCTCTCCGGTAAAGCCCAGAAGCATGTGGACAAAGGGGTGAAAGAGTTCCAAACCGGCGATTTCAAGGCTGCGGAGAAGGAGCTGACAGCGGCGTACAACGCTGCCCCGAAGAGTTCGGAGACAAATTATCTGCTGGGATTCGTCTACTTGCGCGAGAAAGACCTGGCGCAAGCTGAAACGTATTTGACGAACGCCGTCACCCTCGATCCGGGCGATGTTCCGGCCCTCGTCAGCCTGGGCCATTTGCGCTACCAGATGGGTGATTTGAAAGGCGCGACCGAGGTGCTGCAAAAGGCGACGACACTCGATCGCAAGCAATGGGAGGCGTTTTGGGTGCTGTCGGAGATCGCCTTCCGGGAGCACGACTTCGAGAAAGCGCGTGTGGACGCGGAAAGTGCGGTTGAACTGGGCAAAGGTGTCGCCAATGGGGCAGAGTTCATCGAGGGCGCGGCGCTGGCGGAGCTGGGACAAACCGACGACTCTTTGAAGACGCTGCGCGCGTTTCTGCGAGACGCCCCGACCGACCCCAATGCACCGGTTGCGCGAGAGCTCGCCGCAAGATTGGAAATGGAAAACGCCCCCACTCGTTCGACTGCTGCGGCGGCCTTGACGTCCGCGAGCAGTCCCTCGGCTCTGCCGCAGGCTCCAGCTCCGAAGCTGCAGTATGCAGATTGGGAACCCGTGGGCGTCGATGACGAACGATTGCCGGTCGCGGACGGAGTGACGTGTCCGGCCGACCAGGTGATCCGGGAGGCCGGCAAGCGCGTCACGGAGTTCGTCGATAGTGTGAATCGCGTCGAGGCGAGAGAGGACGTCACGCACGAAGAATTGAGCACACTGGGGCATCCGATCGCGACTGAGAAGCGCAAATTCGATTACTTCATCTCGATTGCCGACCCCGGTTTTGGCCTCTTGACAGTCAGCGAAGATCGCGACGGCGACCTGACCTCGGGGCAGTTTCTGGGGCATGTGTCGATGTTCGGCCTTGCGGATCTCCCGCTCGTCTTTCATCCCACACTGCGCGGCGACTTCCAGATGACGTGCGAAGGCCTCGGAAAGTGGCAGGACCGGGCGACATGGCTGGTGTACTTCCGCCAGCGCCCCGACCGGCCTGAGCGCATCCGTTCTTATCAGCTGCAGGACCAGACCTCGTTTACTGCCGGGCTCAAAGGCCGCGCGTGGATCTCGGCCGATACCTATCAAATCGTGCGGCTCGAAGCGAACTTGATGAAGCCCCTTCCCCAGATCGGCCTCGGCTCGGAAGAGGACGTGGTCGAATACGCTCCCATCCCTTTTCAAACAAAGAACACGGTGTTGTGGCTCCCGACGAGCGCCGATATCTACTTCTATTACCGGCACCGACCGTTTCACCGTCACCACACCTTTACGGACTACAAGCTGTTCTCCGTGAGCGCGACCCAGAAGATCGGCCAGCCAGCCACGACGCCGGAAGACAAAGAGAATCATTAGCCTCCCCTGAACGGGACGGTGCGCTCCAACGGGCTTACCGACAACCCCCGAACTTCGGTCCATCTTCACTTAACTCTCCTTGTTCTAAGTAGTTACAGTGGCATCAGCCCCCAGTCACCCGGCATCTAACGAAGTAGAGGCACAAGAGAATGAGGAATCTAACGTTAAGGGTGGTCGGAAGCCTTCTCGGGATGGCGGCTTTCTCCGTTCCGGCCTGGGCGCTGGATACCAATCGGCCGGCGACAGCCTACCCGGGAACGTTGAACTACGTGGAAGGCCGAGCCTCGATCGGGACACGAGCGCTGAGCTCGAATTCGATCGGCTCCGTGCAACTGGAGCCGGGTCAGTCGCTTACGACAGCGGATGGGAAGGCGGAAATCCTCCTGACGCCGGGCGTGTTTCTGAGAGTCGGCGACAACAGCGCCGTCAAGATGATCTCGCCGAGCCTGACGGACACCAGCGTCCAGCTCGAGAGCGGCGAGGTGACCGTCGAGGTCACAGAGATTCATCCCCAGAACGACCTGCGCCTCGAAGAAAACGGATCGAGCACGAGGCTGGTCAAGAACGGGTTCTACGATTTCGACGCCAACCAAGGCCAGATTCGCGTTTTTGAGGGTGAGGCGGTGGTCGAGGCCGGTGACCGCCAGGTGAAAGTGAAGGGCGGCCACGAAGTGGACCTGAACGTCGCGAACATCAAGTCCCACGGTTTCAACAAGAAATCGTACGAAGCCAGCGACCTCTACAACTGGAGCACCTTGCGGTCCGCTTACATCGCCGAGGCGAATGCGGACATCGCGCCGACGTACGTGGTGAACGGCTGGTACGGGCCGGGTTGGATCGGGACGGGTTGGTATTGGGATCCGTGGTTCAGCTGCTACACGTTCCTGCCGGGAGACGGGATCTTCTATAGTCCGTTTGGCTGGGGTTTCTACTCTCCGTTCTGGGCGTACAACTACTGGGGCGGCTTCTACGGAGGGCGCTACTACCATCATTTCAGCGCCGACCCGCGGGCCTGGGGTCCCGGCCTGCGCGGCACGCCGGTTCTGAGGGGCGGCACGTTCCGTGGTTTGCATCCGTCGTCTCCGCTGAGAGGGAATCCCCGCGGATTCAGCACCTTCCGTGGCAATTCGGGAGGGCTCCGCGGGCCAAGCGGCTTCCAAGGAGGTGGCTTCCACGGCGGCAGCTTCGGCGGGTTTCATGGCGGAGGCGGCTTTCACGGCGGGCCGCACCGGTAACGCGCTGTTGGTCGAGGTCACAAAGCACAGATATCGAAGGGCTGGGGCCGAAGAGATTTGGCCGCTTCGCTTTCTCGGGGTCGCTCGCAACCGTATATTAGACATGGGCCCGGCCTTGTGTTTTCAACGAGTTAGCTCGATTTCTAATCCCCGAACCGTAGATTAGAGCCTTTTGCCACAGAGGCACAGAGACACAGAGGCAAGAGTTCAAGGGAGAAGCCGCGTCATGGCCAGAGGGTCGAAATTTGTATCGATTAGAACGAGGCGCGGTCGTTTGTTTTCTATGAGTTAGGACAGATTTGTATTAGTCAAGAGAGATCCCTTACAGGTTCGGATCGAGACGGCTGAGCGAGTTCGCGAACTCGCTCAGCAGGAGTTTTCCCCTTGAGAGCAAGATGGGGCCGATCCTCGTTGTATTCCTTCTCC